>JADMIO010787487.1_pt1 | contig 140657 bp, 96 predicted proteins | sample 8958161 | NCBI WGS metagenome assembly JADMIO01 (sample SAMN16585339, study PRJNA669376) | soil metagenome | isolation source: Crop rotation soil | place: USA: Cullars Rotation, Alabama | collected 2011
CGCGACAACTTGTCCACGTGGAATTCTAAGCTTAGGATCCCAATGTGCTGGAAAGATTCACGTTATGATTACCGATGGAAGAGCCGCCGGAAAGCCGCCATGTGCGATTACGCACGAAACGAGAGGTCCTTCGCTCAACAAGTCACGCTTCGATTCTGATCTTCCACGGCCACTGCTCGTTCCACTCCCAGTTGGTTTTCTTCCATTTGCGGCGGTCCTGCGGATCGGGCTCGGGCTCCGGTTGGACGCGTCCCTCCTCGTCCGTCGCGCGGGACACGAGGCGATGCTCGCCCACAGCCGGGGCTTTCCAATCGAAACTGAAAAAGCGCCAGGTGTATCTGTCTCTCGGCGAGCGATCTATTTTCGCAAGCTGCCACGGGCCATCGTCGATCCTGACTTCCACGGTTTTGATCGGCGTGCCGTCGCCCCAGGTCGCGCCCGTCAACCGGACCGTGCCGTCCTTTAGTTTCACCGCGCGCGCAATCATCGATTTGACGTTCATCGGCCCCACGCTCGTCAGCCGCCAGATGGTTTTGTCGCCGCGCTCTTCGCCCTTCAGCGTCACATAATCCGTCGCCATGAAGCGGCTCATGTAACGGCGGTCGAGCACTTCGATCCGGTTCAGCCACTTGACCCAGGAAACGCCGAACCAGCCCGGCACCACGAGGCGCAACGGAAATCCGTGCTCTTTTATCAATGGCTCGCCGTTCATCTCATAACACAGCAGGATATCGTCGCGCCTGGTGTCATTGATGTGCAGGCTGCGGGCGAAGTTTTGTTTGTAGTCAGCGCCGCGAATTTTTTCCGTTTGCTCATCCATGCCGAAGAACGCCACCTCGATTCCGCGCTTGAGCGGCGCGCATTCCTCCAGCAAATCCGCCAGCGGCGTGCCTGTCCATTTCACGTTGCCGATCGCGCCCATGAAGCCGGGGGCCATGCCATTGCCGCCGCATTCCAGCGTGGCCGTGATGGTTTTCCGCTTTCGCTTCCTGATCTCATCCAGCGTCAGCTTGCGCGATTTTTTCACAAGCCCGGAAATCTCAAGCGTGTGATCTTCTGCCTTGAGCATTGGCGTGTTGTAATGGCTGACCACATAAAGATCCTCGCTCTTCGTCTCCCAATTGGTCAGTTCCGGCCAGCGTGTCTGCCGCTTCACCTTCGGCTGCGGATCCAGAAATGGAATCAACACGCCTTCATCCACCGGGGGTCCGCCGAAGAGCGAAAGCGGATATTGGGAGAACGCGAGCGCCGCAACCGCTACGCTGCCCCTAATCATGTCACGACGCGTGAGGCCTCGCTGAGTTTTGGATTTCATTTGGATTGTGTGAAAAGAGTTCTATCCGGCCTTCTGAGAAACTCGATCAAGTCCGCCATGTCCTGCTCGCTCAGGCCCGCTTCCAGCCCGTCCGGCATCAAGGATTGACCGCTTGTTTTGAACTCCTGCAATTCGGTGCGCTTTAACGTCACGTCCGGTTCGTTCGCCCTCCGCAGCGTCACGGTCGTGGCCGATTCGTTCGCGATGAAGCCGGTGTAACTATCGCCGCTTTTCGTTGTTGCGTTGTAAGCCACAAAGTCCGGCAACACCTGTCGGCTCGGATCGAGAATGTCCACCAGCAACGTCTCGCGCGCATGCTGGCCGATGCCCGACAAATCCGGCCCGACCTTCGCGCCAACGCCTTGTATCTGGTGGCACACCGAACAGGTGCGCTCGAAAATCCCCGCGCCATGTTTGCGATCTCCATCAAGCTTCAGCGCCGCGCGAAATTTCTGCACCGCAGCGTCACGATCTGCAGACAACTTGTCATCGAAGATCAATTTCGCCCGCGACGCCACCGTGACATTGGCATGCTTCTGGAGGGTCTGCCGCGCCGAAGGGTCCATTTCTATTTTGGGAATCCTCCCGCTCTCCACAAAATCCAGAAGGGCCAGCATCGAGTTCGCATTTTTCAGCGACGAGAGGATCACCTGTCTTCGCGCCGACCTGGACAATGCGGGCCACTGGTCCAAGACCTCCCGCGCACGAACATCCGTTGCTTCCATCAGTAGCTTCACAGCCGCCATCTGCAGTGGCTCCGGTTCTCCACGTTTTAACAACGATTGCACCGCTTCCTGGGAAGAAACTTGCTGTGCCGCGGCCAGGAGACGCAAAGCGCCAAGCCGGACCCTTAATGGAACAGCGCCATTCGTGCAAGCAGACGTCGCATTCGCCAAAAGCTGCACACCACCCAGTCTTTCGGGAGCGGACTGTCGCTGTCCGGCGGGCAAGGCTTCCAGGAACGCCGCCGCCAGCCCGAAGCGGTTCGGTGAACGACTCCCCGCGAGCCATGCCGCGACTTTGTCTGTCTGGTTCCCTTCTCGTTCAACCACCAAGGCACAAACTTTCGCGAGCAGCCGCAATTGCTCGTCTGTGCCCTCTTCCAATAACGGCGCGATTTTTTCGAGCAAGGCCCACGGATGTTTGCTGGCGGCGAGCATCGGAAGCGATTGCCACACATCGAATTCCTGGTTTTGCACGACGCGGGCCAGCGCGGAGATTCGCCCGTCGTCGACGCCGCGCGCGCTCCATAACCACGCTGCCTGCAATCGCACGCGTGCGTCTGGGTCGTCGCAGCAAGCGAGCAGGTTCCGGTGCCATACCTCGAAAACGTCCGTCGGGCCACGCCATTGGCCGGAAGGAAAAAGCGGTTCGCTGATGGCAACGGCCTGTTCACGAACGCGCGGATGCGCATCCTGCATCGCTTCGCCAAGCAAATTCGAATTGCAAACACCCAACCCTTCCAGCGTCCGCAACGCGTGAACGCGAGCCGCCGCCGTCGGTCCTCTTGCCGCCATCGTTTCGAGCGAGCGCACTTCGTTCGTTGCGTTTCGTTCCACCAGCAACCGCTGCGCAGTGTTTCGAGCCCAGCCATTCGCATTTTCCAAAGCCTCAACGAGCGCGTTGTTGGGTATCGTCGAAAAGCTTTCTACTTTCGCGAGCCTCGCCCTTCCGGAGCGCACGCGCCAGATGCGCCCGTGCTCTTCTCCCTTGCGCCAATCAATTTTGTCGCGAATCTCCGGCGCGACCCAGTGCGGGTGCTCGACAAGATCGCGATAGAAATCGACAATGTAGAACGCGCCGTCCGGACCGGTCGCCGTGAAGACGCCATGGAACCAGCGGTCAGTGGACGCGAGAAACTCCTGGTTCGTGTGCGCGTATTCAGCCGTGAACGTCGAACCACTCGGTCTCAGCACGCGCCGCTGCACAACGTTTTGCACCGGTTCGCACACAAAATAATTTCCGCGATATGATTCGGGCAGCGCAGTTCCGCGAAAGATGCTGGGCCCGCATGCGCTCGTGAAAAATCCGACGGGCTGCGGAATGAGCAAGGTCGGCGGCGTGAGCGCGAACACGCGGTTGCCGTCGTTGGTCGGCGAGATGGATGGCACAACATCGGTTCCAGCAAGGAGCGGCTGTCCTTCAAGGTAACGATCCTCCATCACGACGTGGCGAATGGGCGTGTTGTTGAAAACGGGAAAACGATTGCCCCAATCGTCGTGGCCCATGCCGAACTGCGAGTTGCCGGCGATGACTTCGAACTGCTTCCTGTCCGGACGAAAGCGAAAGTCATGGCGCCGAATCGATCCGGCGGGCGTACCGTCGGCCCACTTCACCTCACCATCGCTGCGGCCATTGCAGCCGTAAATCCAGTTGTCGATGCCCCAGTAGAGCCCGTTGACGCGGAGCTGCTGGTTGCCCTCGGAAAACCCGGTCAGGATCTTTTCGCGTACATCGGCGACGCCGTCAGCATTGGTGTCCGCGAGAAACCAAATGTCCGGCGCGGCGGTGACCAGCACGCCATTCTTCCACGCCATTACGCCGTTGGGGAACGCGAGGTTCGTCGCGAACACGGTGGCGCGTTCGTAGCGCCCATCGCCGTCGCGATCCTCGAGCAGGCGGATGCGCCCGTTCACCGGACCCGACGGGTAATCGGTCATTTCCGCGACGAACATTCGTCCATTCGCGTCCCACGCAATGGCCACGGGCGCGCGAACGTCTGGCTCTGCGGCGACGAGTTCGACAACCAGGTTGGTGTCCGCGAGTTGAAAACTCGCGCGCTCGTCCTCCGGCGAGACCGGACTCGTTGCCGCCAGGGCACGCCACGAAATTGCCGCGAGGACGAGGCAAGTTGCGATGGTGACGAACTGCTTCATGGGTGCCGCCCTGTTCTACGCGGAGGATCCCGGCGAAGCGAGCGGGAATCCGTCGAATTCGCCAGAAGCTATTGCGGCGCGCTGCCTGCCACGCTGAGATTCAGTTCGATCTCGTTGGACACTTTGTCTTCACCCTTTCCGGCATTGATCCCGAAATCGGCGCGCTTGATGGTGAAGTTCGAACGCACGACGAGCAGGTCACCTTTTTTGCCGGGCACTCGCTGCTGCAATTTGTCTTTGAGATAGGTGAGCTTCACCGGCGTCGTGATCTCCTTCGTCACGCCTTTGACCGTCAGCTTGCCGGTCGCATCAGCTGTCGTGACGTGGGCCTCCGTCTTTACGTTCTTGAGGCCCGCCAGCTCGAAGGTGATTTCCGGGAACTTCGCCACATTCATCCACATGTCGCTGTGCAAATGTTCCTTCATGGTCGGGTTGCCCACGTGAAGAGTATTCGCGGCCAGAACAATCTTCCCGCTGGTTGCGGCCGGGTTCTCCGGATCAAAACTCACCTTCCCGGAGATGCCGTTGGCCGTGCCGTTAATCGACTCCAGCGGCGCGTCCGTCTTGAAGACGACGTTGTTCACGCCTTTCGGGTCTTTGAAGTCGAACGTGATTGGCGCGGCGGAAACCACAGCGGCTAGCGTGAGCGCACTGAGAAGTGGAAGCGTGATTCGAGTCATAATCTGGATCAATGTTTGGGTTTGGGTTTGAAAGCAAACGAGAGGACGGCCAGCGCGGCGGCGAGCAAAATTCCCGCGGCCAACGCCTCAACACCGGGACTGAATTGTTTGATGATCACGGGAAACTCAATTTCCGTCACGGGGTCCTTCTTAAGTTCCGTTTTCGTCGTTTTGGTCCAGCCGCGGTTCGCTCCGAGCGCAAGCCAAACCGCGACAGACACTGCTCCGAGCACGGCAGCCGCGAGGCGCAGGTTTCGTCTCACGAGGGCTCAGATCTTTTTCAGAATGTCCTTGAGGCGCGTCCACGCGTCTTCGCGCGCCTTCTTGTTGGGCGCCGTTGCATCGGGTTGTTCGCCAGCGCGCATGAAACCGTGGCCGGCGCCCTTGTAAATCACCGGGTCATACTTTTTGCCCGCGGCCTTCATCATCTCCTCGGCCTTGGGAATCTGCGCGTTGATGCGGTTGTCGTTCTCGCCATAAAAGCCATACACGGGAGATTCAATCCGTTTCACCGCCGCTTCTTCTTTGGGCGGATCACCATAAAATGAAAGCGCCGCTTTGATCTCCTTGTTGTGCGTCGCGAAGGCAAACGTCTGTTTGCCGCCCCAACAAAAACCGGCGACCACCACCTTTCCATTGCACGCGGGAAGTTTTGCGACGTAAGCCGCGACGGCATCAAGGTCCTTCATGATTTGATCCGGCGGCAGCGCTTGAATGGCGCGCCCGACGTTCTCCTGACCAAGCTCCTTCGTGCCTCCACCCTTCGGCGCCATGCCCGAAAGCAAATCCGGCGCGATGGCGATGTAACCGGCTTCGGCGAATTCATCCGCCGCCAGCCGCGCCCAATCGCTCAGCCCATAAATCTCATGAATGACAATGACCGCCGTCGCTTTGTCCTTCACTTCCGGGTAGACGACGAATGATTCGACCTGGCGTTTGCCGTTCTCGACCTTCTGCCATTCCTGATGGCGCGGTGACTTTTCCAGTTTTGCCCTGGCCCAATCCTGCGCGGACGCAGCCATGGCGATGATGAGTGATGTGGCGATGAACAATGTTTTCATTTTGTATTTCCTCCTAACGCTTTGTTGTAGCGGCGTCTCGGCAGAGCGCCGCCAATCCGTATTAAAATAAATCAGCCGCTCTCTGCCGAGACGCCGCTACAAAACTACTTCAGGTCCGCGCGCTCAGTCGGTGCGATGCAATAGAGATTCTGCTTGCCGCGCAGAAAGAGCTGATTGCCCACGATGACCGGCGAGGCGTCGAAGCCGTCATTCAATTTGTTGGTCGCCAGGATTTCAACTTTGTCGCTGTCCTTGAGCACGACCGCATTGCCGTCACGGCCCACGATGTACACGCGGCCTGCTGCGCCCACGGGAGAAGCATACAGACCGCGCACGCTTTCCAACCGTTGCGCTTCCACCGAAGGCTGCCCGGTCTTCGCATTCAAGATCGAGAGAGTGGCCTCCGTGCCTTTGGAGAAATACAGCCTGTCGCCATAGAGCAGCGGCGAGGGCACATAAGGCGTGTCGCGGTTGCGCGACCAGGCGATGGCATCGGTGTCGGAGAGATCGCCCGTCCGCCCGAGCTTGATCGCCAGCAACTTCGGCCCCGTGTACCCACTCATGGAGTAAACCATCCCATGCCCGGCCACCGGAGTGGGAATGACGTTTCCTCCCAGCGGACCAGCCGACCAGATTTCCTTCCCCGTCGCCAAATCATAGCTACGGACTTTGCTGCTCGCATTCACGATCACCTGGGCCGCGCCGTTGTGCTCGAGAATGAATGGTGTGCCCCACGTCGTGCGCTCGGCGCGAGCTTGTTTCCAGAGTTCTTTGCCCGTCGCTTTGTCGAACGCCGCGATGAAATCGTCGCCTTCGTGGTCCCAGTTTACCACGAGCGTGTTGCCGTGAAGCGCGGGCGAACTGCCTTCGCCAAATGAATTCGCACTCCGCATTTTGCCGAAGTCCTTTTGCCATTTCACGTTGCCCTTGAAATCGAGCGCGTAAAGCCCACGCGAACCGAAATAGGCAAACAGCGTTTCCCCATCCGTGACCGGCGAGCCGGAGGCGAACGTCCCCGTGGGATGATGCCCTTCATGCGGCAGTTCCTCGCGCAGCATTTTTTGCCAGGCGACTTTGCCGGTGACACGATCAATGGCAATGATTGTGAACTGAAATGGAGACGCGGGCGCGCCACCACCACCCGGTCCGCCACGCCGTCCGCCGCCGCCAGGTCCGCCACGTTGACCCGGAGCGCCCGGCTGGCCTGGCCCGCCGGGGCCGCCGCGACGAGGCGGAGGCTGACCATCCGCGCCGCCCGGAGGAGGCTGCGGCAATCCCGCAAACTGGGGCACGAGGTTGAGATCCAATTTCGCCTCCGGTTTCTTCATTACGGGAATCGCCGTCTGAATGAAAATCAAGTTGTCCCAGACAATCGGCGTCGCATGACCTTCGCCGGAAAGCGGGGCCTTCCACTTCACGTTCTTCGTTTCGCTCCATTCGGTTGGTGGATCGCCGTTGGGAGAAATGCCGTTGGCGAGCGGGCCGCGCCATTGGCCCCAATTCTGTTCAGCGCTCGCGGCGTGGGCGCAATTGGCAGCAACGGCTGCGGCAAGAAATGTGATGAGTTTTGTTTGTTTCATATTTAACCAAGCGCAGCCCGAATGCGTTGCACCAAATCGTTGTCCTTGTCTCCGGACCCCTTCAGGTTGAACACACTCGCGGCCAAATAACGATCGCGCCACTGCGGCGCCATGAATTCGTAATCCTCCAGCACCGCGGAGCTGAACTTGTAATCGTGCGAGTCGCGGCCTTTCAGGAAAATCAAACGCCGCGCCGCATCGGCCAGCGGCTTGGGATTGGGATTGTCCTTCAGATACGTGAGGATCTTTTGCGCCGCGCGCAGCTTGCTCCCTTTGTCGCCGCTCACGTCGGCAAAGATTTCCTCCACGGCCCCGGCGCCGGAATCCTTGAGCGCCACCGGCTCCATCGTGTCGATGTGGGTGCCGTCATCCTTCCCGCCGCGATAGAGCGGAAGGAACGCCGCGTTCTGGAGCAGAAGCATCTTGCGCGTCTCCTCGTCGCGCGTGTGTTGAAACGAATAGTGGCACGCATTGGTGAACGTCGTGGCGTGAATCGCCGCAATGCCCGGCTGGCGCATCAACAGCTCCCCTGCCCCATCGAAGTACGCGTCCCACAACGATTGTGGTGCGACACCTTTGTTCAACAGTTCAAGCGCCTTCGCACTCGTGTCCTGCGCCGAGCCGTCGCGAATCGCCGCAATCATTTCGCGCGTGGCATCGGCGTCCAGTTTGCCATCGAGCCAGCCGGCGCGAATTTCCTTCGCGCGCTCCAGGTTGCGGCGATACGGACGATCGGCCGATAGATCGGCCTTCGCTGGATTCTCCTTCGCACCGACACGATCCAGCATCGCGTAAACCAGTGAGCGCAAAATCGGTTCACCGTGCCGCCAGCCGATCGTCTCGAGACAACGAAAACTGTTCGCGGTGTAAATCTCCTTGTGCCCCAATTCGCGAAAGTCACGCGCTCCGTAGCGGCAGAGAACCTGGTAAATCGCGTGCGCGCCCGCCGTGCGATACATGCCCACGATCGCCGCGTCCGCCGCCGCCTCATCCCAATTCTCCAGTGCATCGATGAGCGCCTGTCGTGCCTTGTGGCTCGGCGGAACAGCGCTTTCGTCTATTTCACCCATGGCCCAATCGCCCTGCTGCACGTCCTGCGCTTGCGAGGATTTGAAAGCATCGATGGCCCAGAAAATCGGCAGCCAGCGATCGGTGTCGGGCGAAGCGACGCTCGCGATGTGCGCGGAGTTTACGACCAGCACCGCGTGGAACTTGAACCCGACGGGACGCGGTTGAATGTTTCGCACGCCCGCGAGTTGCAGCGCCGCCAGCACTTCGCGATAGCTCGTGCCGCGTTTGACTTTCGCTGCGACCTCCTCGAGCACACGGTCGCGCGGCGTGTTTTCAAGCAGCCGCACCAGCGGTTCGATGTCGGGGTGAAGCTGGACCAGCCTCGCGGGCAGTTTTGCCTCGGCCGCCGAAACGCGCGGCAGGTTGGAAAGAAAAGCAAGATTGCCTACGGCTGCAGCCACTCCCGCTGCCGCGCTTCTGCCGATGAAACGTCGTCTGTTCATAGCTATGCTGCCTTTGCGTGGGGTTCGGGAGTGAACGTATCGACGGCCAGCAACGCAATCAACCTTTGCAACGATTCTTTTCCGCGTTGGACTTCCTCCCGCGAAACGACGCGCTTGTTGAAGAGCAGGTCCAGGCATGCCGCACATTCCAGCGCCGCGATTTCGGCCGCCTCGAATTGTTTGGGGTCACGGGAGACGCGCCCTGCTCCGGCCGCGACCTTCAGCAGAATGGCCGTGCGGGTCTGGTCGAGTTGCGCGTGCATCGCGCTCTGCCTGGGCGTGCGTTCGAGCACTGGCTCGCACCATTTCGCGAACTCAAGCGCGTGCTGATAAACCGGCGTGGATTCGTGCGCGAGCATGGAATTAAATTCCAAACTGCGAAGTCCAAATTCCAACAGGAATCGAAATTGGTTGATTCATTTCTCCACCGGCTTTCCCGCTTTTTCCCAACCCTTGAAACCAGGCGCCAGATCGTAGAGTTCCTTGAAGCCCATGCCTTCCAGTTTTTTGGACGCCCGCGCACTGCGCCCACCCGCTGCGCAATGCACCAGATACGTCTTGCCCTTGTCGAGCTTCGCGGCCTTCTCGTCGAAGTCCCCGGCATTCACATCGATGTTAATCGCGCCCGGAATGTGCGCGGTCTTGAACTCGCTTTCGGTGCGCACGTCGAGCACGACGTTCTTTTTGTCGGCGCGCAGCTTGTCGAATTCCTCCACATCGACCCGCTTCACCACGGTTTTCTTTTCCGCAGCGGCTGGCTTTTGATCGGCAGCGAATGTTGTGGGCGCGATCGCCAGCGCGATCAGGAGTGCGGCCGTAAGATGCTTGATTTTCATTTTTGCGTTTCGAAAGTTCCAAAAATGGACACGGCGTTCGTCCCACGACACTCGCGCAGGATGCAATTGGAACTGCACAGTGGCGCGACAGAAGGCGGCGTGTCCGACCGAAGCGTCGCCGAAAAGCCGGACTTCACTTTCACTTTCTTGCCGCTCACCCGGCACGCCAGTTCGACTTTGCCTTCCAGCACATCGAGTTTTGTCGTGCCCTGGTCCGCGCGCATAACAAACTCAGTGCCGAGCACTTTGGCCCGAGCCAGCGCCGTCTCGACGCACATCGGCTTGCCCGCCGGCTGCGCCGCGACGCGCGCCCGGATGATCCCGCGTTGCAGCTCGAACTGTTTGCCGTCCGCGGCTTCGCCAAAAACCAGAGTGCTGCCAGGCTGAATTTCAATCCGCGTCGATTCGTGTTCATAAGCAATGACGGCACCGTGATTGGTCGCAGTGATGATAATGTCGCCAGCTTGCAATCCAATGGTATTGCCCTTGAGCAACGCAGCGCCACGCACGACCTGCATTCGCTCGCCTGTGACGCGGACTTCAGCAACAACCGGCGGAGCCATGGGAGTGGCGGGCTTGTGCCCGAGTAAAACGCCGACGGCGGCAAGCGCGAGGACGCACGCCGCGAGCGCAGCCCACCGGGAGAGACGCCTTCCGCGAGTCCCCGACTCACTTTCAACCCCAAACTCAGGGACTCGCGGAATCCGTCCGTCCAGTGGGAACAGCGGAACGACCTTGCTGCCCGATGACGCTGACTGTAATTGCGACCCCACACGCACAAACAGAGTCGTCTCGCTGACATGCGCGACAAAGGCACGGCCGGTTTCCGGATCGCGCGCGAGCAGACGCTTGAATTCCAGCGCTTCCTCCGCGCTGAGTTCCCCGCGCAGGTGCCGGTCGAAAAGCTCTTCGCGATTCATGGCTGCCCCTCGATGAGCGCGAGGCGATTGCGAACGCACTCACGCAAACGTGCGCGCAACCGCGAGAGCACGAGCCGAATCGCATTCACCGTGCGCTGGCCTTTGGCAAGTTCTTCGCAGGAAAGACGTTCGCGATAAAATCCCAGCAACAACGCCACCGCGTCGGCATCGAGTTGTCCCATGCAATGTTGGAGTGCGGTCTTCTGCTGTTCCATCCGCGCCACGGCATCAAGATCCTGATGCTCGGCGAATTGGGCATCGATCAGCGCGAACAACTCTTCATCCATCACGCACGATTCCCGGCCGCGCGCGCGCAGGATGTTCAACGCCTCATAACGAACCATCTTCCGCGCCCAGGTAAACACGTTGGCGCCCGGACGGAACTCCGCGTGCTTGCGCTGCAAGACAATGAAGGTTTCCTGGACCGCGTCCTGCGCCAGCGCCCAGTCCTGGAGCATCGCAAACGCATAGCTCGTGAGCGCGTCCTGATACTTGAACGCCGCGCGCAATAGATCCTCCGCGCTGGGCGCGGTCACTGATTCGGCTTGAAAGCTGGTTTCAACCACAACGTTTGGAACTGCCTCTGTATATCAGCATGGACGTAAAAAACATGTCTGAGATTTCGGGAGAAGAAGGGCTGACGACGCGGTCCCGCCCAGCGGAACCCGATAGCGGCAGGTCAACCACGGTTTTGCCATGCAGCTTACGGCTGCAGCTGCCGCGGCGTGACGGCTCGGTAAAATCGATGCGTTATGAACCCGGGTTCGAACCATGTTTCAACGTGGTTGGTTGCTCGCGCCAAGACGTCGCCGAGTCGCGACCACGCTGCGCTGTCCAGGCGGTTGGCGAATTGAATCGTGTAAGTGCGATTCGAGACGGCCCCGAAGGCGATGGCCGCGCCGGCGGCTTCAAGCGAGACGTTCACTTTCAAGTAGCTCGAGGCATCGTTCGGGTCGGTGCCAGCGATGTATTCCGCCCAGTTGCTCAGGCCATCTCCATCCAGATCGCCATCGCGATCCGAAGGATCACCGCTGAGCAGTCCGTAATGCGTTTCCCATTCATCCGGAATGCCGTCGCCATCGGCATCGGAAAGCACAGTCAGGATTGCGGCCGAACTGACCACGCCTGCAGGTCGGGCCATATTCGTTACAACGACAGAGTAGTCGGTGAACGGAACATGCACGTTGGTAATGGTGAAAAAGTTCGTGAAATGGTTCAGGATCATCATCCCGCCTGAAATAGGAACGTTGTTGCTGCGCCAACCATAACCCAGCGGCAACGTCGCCGAGTTGCTGACCGCAACACTCAACGTCACGGCGCCGCCCATCACCACGCTTTGGCTGAGCGGCTGTTGAGTGATCACGGGATCATACAGCAACGTGAGCACGGCCGGCGCACTGGACACTGTGCCGACATTGTCACTGGCTTCCACGGTATAGACCCCGGCCTGCGCGGGCTGTGCGCTGGCGATCGTGAGCGTGGTGTTAGAGGACGTGGAACTCACTGTTCCTGGTACGATGGCGCCGTTCCTTCGCCACTGATACGTGACCGCAGAATTGCCGAAGGCGGCCGCGGTGAAGAGAGCGGTGTCGCCCGGGCGCACAAAAACGTTCGTGGGATTCCCGGTGAAGACGGGACCGAGCACAACCTGGAGTGACGCGTTGGAACTCTGAATCGAACCGGCGGCGTTAAACACAGTCACTCGGTAAAGGCCTGCGTTTTCGGGCCGTGAATAAACGATGGTCAAACTTGAATTGGTTGCGCCAGGAATGTTCGTGCTTTGGAATTGCCACTGATAATGGAACGGCGCTGTGCCGTTGGCGGCGACGCTGAAGGTGACAGGCATCGAGGCGAGAGCCATTTGGCTGGCTGGTTGGAAGACGATGGTCGGAGCGGTTCCCAAACCGGTCGCGGCTCCCGCAGTAGGCGCCGCCGCCATCCAGTTCGCCGGGTCGTTGCCATATTGCGTGGCGGCGCGTCGTTGCACAGAGGGGCCGGCGCCATCCGCGGTTGCGGGCCACGCGCCGCTGTCAGAATAATCCACGGCGTCTGCCAGAATGTAAGGGGTTTCGCCATTCAGCGGCGCATCGGGACGGGAAAGCCGTACGCTGCCCAAAGAATTGTCGAGTTGGCCGCTCCAGGGACCCAAGATCCGCACAGCGGGTGGCACGTTGAATCGGTTGCGAAAAGCAATCACGCGCGCGGAGTCGTTCGGATCGAAACCGACCAACAACAGGAAGCCGTTGGGGCCGAGCTGCGCGTTGGAGGGAAAATCAAAATCCACCGTGCCACGCACTCGCCATCCATTCACCCCGTGAAAAAGCGCCACAGCGTTGGCCGTGAAGTTCTGCAGTTCGATGAATTCGCCGTCGGAGTTGTCCGTGCCGTCGTTGCACTCGGGCGGATGGAAATGAATCTCTGAAATCACAACCGGACCCACTTTCGGTCCGGCGTTGGCGCCAGGAAAAGTGGGAGCGGACTGGGCGACGAAGTGTTCCGCGCCCACGCTGTTGACGTAACGGCCAAAGGAAACGCCCGCCGCAGCGGCGCCGAAACTAAAACCATGCGCGTAGCCGGTGAGTTCGCCGGGCGTGTTGGCAGAAAAGAGATAGACCTCATCTCCTTTCGAGCTGAAAGCGAACGCCTTCGCCGACGGTGGATTCGTGACATTCAACTGGCTCTCGTCAAAGGTGACGTAGCCGCCAGGCCCAATGAAAGTCAGGTCGGGAATGCGGAACTTGCGCGGCGTGAGAAAATCGTCGCTCAGGAACCAGCCGCCGATGTCCACCGCAGCGGCGGTTGGATTGTACAGTTCCACAGCATCGACGACCGGTGGAACCGTGTGCGTGAGAACCTCGTTGATGAGAATCGGTGCTACGAGATCAGGGTTCGGATCCGGCAGTCCAGGCGAACCGCCTGCGCGAGCGCTGGGACGCCAGCTCGACTTCAAGCTCCACGTATTCCAACTGGCGTTCTCATCCACGATGGCCAGGGAAAATCCCGCGCCGTCCGTAATTGGGTACCAATGATTGTCGTAGCTGAACTCGAGAATTTTTTCTCCGAAGGAATCTTCGAGCCGGATGTTTTCTCCGCCGTTTTCGAGCAACCCGACGTACTGGCCGGCGACGGGCCTTCCGTTGCCGTAGCGCGAAATGAACGCGGACGCATTGCGCACCACGAGCACGGTCGCGCCCGGAAGAAGGTTGGTGATGCTGCCGGCACTGAACTCGAACAGCGCTCCCGCACTCAGGCGAACACCGAGGAGGCTGAGCGGGACCGGCCCAATGTTCTTCAGCTCGATGAACTCGAAGTCATCCGCCGTAGTGTCGTTGCCGGGGACCGGCGCCGCAGGATGATACATGATCTCGGTAATGCGCAGATAGCGCTGGGCCAGGCTGGGCGTGCCGGCATAATTTGCAGCGGCGACAAAACGTCCGGCGCGATCGAGCAGCAGCACCGCTTCGCCGCGGGCGGACAGCCTGCCCTGGTAATTTCCCTGGACGAACAAACCCATGCTGCCGCGCGGAGCGGCGTTGCGCTCCCGGAAGGCGTTCACGTTGGGGGAGAGATACATGACCGAGTTGGAAGGCATGATCGTTCCGTTCTTGAACATCATTTCGACTGCGCCGCCGAGCCGCCAGCCCGACATGTCCACGGCGTAACTGTTCGTGTTGACGAGCTGGATGTATTCCTGGTCCTGATTGCCGGACGACGGATTGAATTCGATCGTGCCGAATTGAATGACGGCATTCGTCGGCTGGCTGCCAACATAGGGACTGCCGCTCGCCCCGGCGAGCGTGTTGAAAATCCAGTCGCGACGCCGGGCGAAGTATTCACGTTTCAGAACGTCGACCGCCACCGCCATGGTTTGCACCGGAAACCAGCTTCCCCATTTCGCGAGATCCAGCGCGGCGTCGGGTTCGATCATCGCATCCAGCTGATCGATGCGGCGCTCATACTCCAAGGCGAGTGGATGCGTGCCGGGCCTTTGCAGAAATTCCTCCTGCACCGAAGTCCAGCGGCGACGGAACATCTGATAAATTTCCGGCACGGCCCAGAGCGCTTCGGCCACTATCTGATCCTGCCCGATGAAATCAGAGGCGCCAATGGGCGACGGCCGCACCTGGAGATAATAGGCATTCGTCCAGAAAATGTTCGTCTCGTAGTAACCGTTGACCGGCACACCATTGACGTTGAGAAACCGAAACGTGCGCCCGAACACGAGGTCAAGATCCCAGGGCATCATCTGCCATTCGCGCGTCCCCTCGGTGTCGCGATAAAGGAAGTAATTCTTGAAGAAGCAGCAGTCCTCGTTCTGCACGACCTGGATGGTCGCGAGAAAGTTGATCACTTCCGGTATGTCGATGTTGTCATAAACGTATTGCCGCAGCGCGAAGCCGCTCTGGTTGCAGCCGTCGATCAATTGTTGCAGGTCGGAAAAATCCTCGCTCCGGCGCGTCTTCTTTTCCGCCACGCCGGCGTAGGCGCTCGTGAGCGGCAGATAGATTTTGTAGAATGAGCCGTTCGGATCGAGCCCGTTGCGTTCCAGCAGATGCTCGTCACCTTTCTCGACGAAATGAAATACGCCGTAGAACACGCCGTTCTGCTGCACGCGCAACGGGAAGGCCGCGCTGCCCGGCACGCCGGCATTGGCAAACGTTTCGTAAGCCAGGATCTGGCGCAGATAGGCCTTGTCCGAAATGGGCGAGAGGAGATTGAAACTGTCCACCCGCGGTCCGTCGCGTCTCCAGCGGAACTTCTCCCCGCGATTCATGCTCACGTCCAGGCTCTGCTTCCAGAACACGGCCGCGGTCGTCTGCCCGTGGAGATTGATGGCCACGTTGTCGTGGAACTCGTCATCGTAAAAAATCGAACAACGCGTCCCGATGTAGTTCGTTGTTTGCGTCGGGTCCTGGACAAAGATGTGCAGCACCGGCAGCGGATTGGTCAGTGAAGGATCGCTCACGACGGTGCCGAAGTAACGGGGCGAATCCTGCGGATTGGCGAACGCGGGCAGCCGGGAGGAGTTGGTCGCCACGTCAGTCGAGGCAATGAAGTAACGCACCATCTCGCCCGGTTGCGACGCACCGGCCGGAATCGTGGCGCCGAAGACGCCGTCGCCCGGCGCACCATCGCCGTGCGCACCATCATCGAACATGGGCAGGCTCACTTCGTTGCTGAACATGACGCGATAGACGAGCGTCACCGCCGCTACGGGATAAATGGAGCGCGAGATCCGGGCGGTGACGTGCAAATCATCGTCGTCTCGAGGGACAAAGGGTAGATGCGCGACATCGCGAATGATTGGGCCGGGCGACGTCGTTCCCTCGCCGTTCGCCGCGCCGGGGGTGCTCGCGGTGAAGTAGCGCGGCGCATTCGTCGCAATGGTTTCACTGGTGGCGATCAATTCAGGCAAAACAAGAAAGTCCGAATCAGACGCGCTGGCGTTCAGGCCCTGGACGGCGAGGACGTTCGTGCCGGAATGCAGCAAGCCCAGAAACGGCGTGAGATTAAAATCCTGCGGAACATTCGCCTCGGCATCCGTCCGCGCCGTGGTGGCCGTGGAATTCCAACCCAGGGAAGCCGGGGCGCCGGCGCTCGCGACGAGCTGGCCGTTAAGATAGGCGACAAAGCCGTCGTCGTAGCGCAGGCGCAACGTGAGGAAATGAATCGCCGCGGGATTTGCGACACTGAACGGCAGACGTAAATACGCGGTCGCGCTGATGTTCTGCATCGAACTGCGGATGTCGGCCGCGATGTGCCGCGTCAGGCTGGGCGAGCCGCGAATCTTTGCCGTGACGTACGATCGATCGCCGCCGTCCCCATAGCCGCCGCTCAGGCCGGTGGGATCCAGCGCCACGTCGATGATATCGCCGACCTGAACGTCATTGATTGTGACCGTGCGGAGCACGGGATCGGCCGTCGCTCCAGCCAGCGTCGCGCCATCGCGCAGCATGCCATTGTGAAGGATGCGGCCGGTCACGCCCGCGCCGTCGCCGGAAGGTTTCGCGATCGCCCAGGTCACGGTGATGTTTCCACTCACCGTGCTGAGCCAGCGGCGGATGACCCAATGCCGGATGCCAAAATTCAATCCGGTTGGATTCATGATTTCCCGGCCAATCTCGTCGAGCGGTGGATTGCCGTTGAACCATTTCCATGAATCGCCGTTCCAGAAATTGTTCGGGCCGTAAGAGCCGTTGTCGCGCGGGAAAGAAACGAAGTTGGTCGTGCGATACACGGGCGTGCTCGTGTCTGTGCCCTCGAAGTAGTAACCGTAAAACCAATTCTTCTCGCCCTGCACGCCATTGAACGACCAGTCCGCGACGGAGTCGGCGACCGTGAGCACCGTGGGATCGCCCGTTGCGATCGTCGCCGTGAAAATCGCCGCATCTCCCAAATCATTCCTGCCCGGGCCACTGTCGATGGCGAAATCGATCTTCGAGCCGAGATGCACCGGTACAGTGATGGAGTAGTCCGTGCTTGAAACGAAAGCCGGTTGCCGCAGCACTTCTGTGCCGTCCACAAAAATTCGCGCCACGATGCCATCACCCCGCGCGGCCGGTTCGGTCAAAATCCAACTGCCAGATGTACGCACGACGGCCGCAGGCTGATTCGTCACCGGCAAATACCAATAGCTGAGCGTGTAACTTGCCCCCGCCGTCGCCGAAAAGCTTTGCCAGATCGAATCCGTTTGCGTGGTGCCGGCGGCTGCGGCCACGAGGTGCAGGCTGCGCACGCCTGAATGCCGGACGGACATACTGACTGCAGAGCCGGCCATGTTGTCCGAAACGTTCCAGGGAATCAGGCCGGATTCAAAATCCCCGTTGCTGATCAGATTAAGGCCTGCCTCGGGCGTCGTGTCGGCGACAAGCTTGATGTCGTCAATGTAGCCCTCGCCCGCACCGGCCAGATAAAGGTAAAGCAGCCCAGTCCCCGCAATGCCCGTTTGCGTGACGTAAACCCAGTCGCTGGTGTGCGTGATGCGCCCTGAGATCGTAAGGGTGCCTTCCCATTCACTGACGTAGCGGCGCACGGCCCAGTGATCGGACAGCGCGTTATTGCCGTTATCTCCGGATGGTCGCCCACCCTCGCCGGTTAATTGAGTGAACGGCGGATCACCGTTGAACCAGTCCCAGGCCGACCCTGTCCAGAAATGGTTGGCGCTCCAACCCCCGCCTGCGTTGGGAAAGGGAATGAATTCGCTGACAGAATAAATTCCATTGCCGTCGTTCTTCCGATCCCAGTAGCCGTAGAACCAGTTGTCCTGTCCTTGTGTGCCGGAGAATTCCGCGGCTGAATCCGCGAGCGTCACCGGCACAAATGGAGTCAGGCCGTCGGTTTCGTAGCCGACACCGCTGGGCAATTCCGTCCAGGAAGCATCGTCGAAGTTCGAGAGCATCCAGGTGCCATCCAGCGATGCATTCGTCGGGACAAGCACTCGAGCCATGGCGCCACTGGAGATGAGCGTCGTGGCCATCGGAACAGTGGGAAAGCCGAACGACACACCCGCAAGCTGCGCCGGGAAGGTCGGAGCGTAAGCGGAGGCAACGGTCGTGCCATTGGGCCGCACCAGTGCCAGGTATTCGCCGCCGCTGCTCAATTTGAAATTGGTGTGCAACGGCGCGCCGGCGACCCGGCGATCCTTGTTCGACGCGAAAACGATGAGGTAGCGGTTGGGCGCGAGGTTCGTCGCGGGAAACCGCCATTGCGTCAGCTTTGACGCCGCGTCAGTCAGGAACCAGCCGTCGAGGTTGACGATGTTGGTGCCTGCATTGTGGAGTTCGATCCAGTCCGACGCGTCACCGTCTTCATCCAGAAAAGTGCCGTCATTGTCGGCCATGAATTCCGTGATGAGGACGTTGTCCGCGCCGGCTGCCACCCATGTGATGCCCAGGCAGAGAAGCGCGAGTGCTTGCGCACGGCCACATCGGCCAAGCTTCGTGGCATCCATTCGCGGACGTGTTTGGTTCGAAATCGGGTGTGTGTTTCTTACCAAAGTTTTTTACCAGCTGTCACATCAATTCCCGCTCCAGCCGTGACCGGGAGGGCACCGTCAACGTCTGCGCTGCTCAGGGAAGTTTGGCCGACGTGATCCATGGCGACTTCCCGTGAGCAGCGACATCTCTCACCTTGCCTCAACCAACAAAAGGCACGGTGTTCGAAGCGACCGTCCCGATGTCAGTCTGTCGGGAGAACATTCGAAACTTCGACGATTCGGTAGAATCGGCTGCTCGGATGCGTTCCGCCCGCGTTACTCGCGTTCACGTCTCGGACCGTCATTGTGCCCGACTGCGGCATGACTCCAGAAGCGATTTGCGTCCAGGTCACCGTGTTGAGGGAGCACTGCACGATGTGCGTGCGTCCCGGATTGCCGTAAACAGTGATATCGACGCCGCCCGCCGGCAACGCGGCGATTGCCCGAATGAACGGCAGCGGCCCTCCCGGCACAATCGAAACGAGCGGTCCGGGATCGTTCGTCGAAGTAGTTACAGACGAAAGATACAGCGCACTCTCCAGGTGAGGAATGAAGTTCTCGGTCCCATTGCCGGTGAACTGCGGCACGAGCGACGCGGACAAGGTGATGGAGGCGAAAGAAAAACTGTTCGACACCGGCGAGCCGTCCAGGTCCGAGAAGCCAAAGAATCCGTGGGAACTCGACAGGAAAGGTGAGGCACCGGAGAAATCAGGTGCGATGCCCTCCAGTTCTGCGAACTGAACCGAGGCCGTGCCCGCCGGGCTGAAGCCGCCCCGTGTCGATTCCCACCACAGATATCCATCGAGGCGGACCTGGCCTCCCGCCGGCGCGTTGACCGAGAACTTCATTCCCGGCGGCGCGGACACGGTCATGGAGAATTGATAGTTCGTGTCCCAGTTGATTGACACGTTCGGCAGCTCCATGCCGCCGCCGGAAGTGTGATCCTGATCGATGAGGAAATCCTGAATGAGGCTGCCGGGTTGCGTGCCGTTGGTGGCGGACATCGCGCCAAAGAAGATGTGGCCGATGTTCGTGACTTCAATCGTCGGGATAATCACCGGCGTCGGGGAGAGCGGCTGATTGCCGGACTGGGTCACGGTGAAGATTCGCCCGCCGATGTTGATGTGGCCTGTGCGTCCGGTCGTGTCGGGATTGGCCGTGATGAGATAGGTCACCGTGCCGTTCGTCACCGAAAGGATCGACAGCCAACTGTTTGTTTCGAACACGCTCCACGAGCAGCCAGGTCCGGCGATTACAGTCACGCTGCCGGTGGCACTCGACGCAAGGTGACTGCGGCTGACGGGAGTGAGACTGATGGAACAGCCCGTGTTCGTGCCGTTGGTCGTGCCGGTCTGGGTGATGAGCACCGTCTTGTTGGCGACGGAGATGTAGCCGCTGCGCGACGCAACCGAACTGTTGGCCTGGACGAAATAGCTGACGGTCGCGGCGCCGGCGCCACTTGTTACCGGGGTCGAAATCCATGGATTCGTGTTGGAAAGACTCCAGGCACAACCGGCGCTGGTATTGATGGTGATGCTGTTGGACGCTGCGACAGAAGTATGAATGCGAGTCGTGGGCGAGACGGAATAGGTGCAGGTCACGTTCGTCGCGCCGAGTTGCGTCACGACATACGTGTTACCGCCAATAATCATAATGCCAGTACGCTGCGACGTGCCTGGGTTCGCCGCCACCGTATAGTCCACCCAGCCCGGATAGCCGACTCCGAGGACCGTTGTGATCCATGAGTTCGTGTTGGAGACCCCCCAGAAGCAGCCCTCGGGCAGGATCACATCTACGCGTCCGGTGCTCGTTTCCGAATTATGAACACCGTTCGTGGGTGAAATGGTGATGGTGCAATTGGTATTGGTATTCGTGGAGGAACCGGACGTGTATTGAACCTGATCGACCCAGGCGCGATCCTGTCCGGCGATGTTGCCGGCGCTTTTCTGGTAAACGAAACGGAGCACGTGGCTGCCGCCGGACACGGCGAAGCTGCGCGACTGCCAGTCCACTTCACCGCTGATCCGTCCCTGCTCGGCGCCATCAATCGAGAAGACGAGCCGGTCATTGTTCGTCTCGGAGGAAACTTTCCACCAATAACTGACTGTGCCGGGCCCGGTGACGAACGCCTGAAACGTCGCCGAACCGTTGTTGGTGATGGTGGGACTTGCAGCGGCATCCACGCCATCGTGCGTTACGTCGGTTTGTCCGGACCAGTTCAACGCATTGGTCGTCGCCCAGTTCAAAGAGCCGACTGTATCGAGAGCTTCGTTCAACGAGACAGCCGCTTGCGCGCCGCTCGAAAAGCGCAGGGAAAGGAATGCGGCGATGAGAAACGCTTTAAGGGCGTTGGTTTTTCCAATGTTCATAGTGTTGTTCGTCTGTTCCTGTGACGTGGGAAATTTCGTGGTTGATGGTTTGCCAATCATAGTTGAGGAAAAATTTTTCGGCGCGGATCGGTCGACGGCAACTCACTCAACCATTTCATGGCCAACTCCGGCTGTGAATGGCGCCACTCAACCAATGCTTCCCGGGCGGCAGCCAACCCTCGATCCATCGGCAGGCGGCTGGCCCAGGCGAAAGCATCGGGTGGATTCTGGCGAACCAGAGCGCGCGCCACATTGAAATCAGCGGACAACGGAATCCTGTCACTGGCAACGGTGGCCAGAAATTCAGCCATGCTTTTTACGTCGCCGTTGGACCACTTCCACTGCACCTGTTCGATGACGCGTCGTGTGGAAGCGGAATCGAGTTCCGCGAGCCAGGTGATGGCGGCGACGGGCACAGGTTTGCCGCTGCGCCAGGTTGGAAACCAATTCCGGGCGACGGCGGCGGCAGCTTCAGCGCGCGCCAATGAAGGCTTCATGCCGGTGACGAATTCCGCCGCGGCCGGCAAATCCTTTTGCGCGACGCCATCCACGACACTGGCCATCGTTTGGGCGAGGCTGCTGCCGGTCAGGTTCAATTCGCACCAGGCCAACGCGCTGTTGGGATCGGTCTTCGCCCACGCCTCGATGAAGGCCGGACTGAGACGATGGCGCGTGATGTCATCGGAGCGCGCCAGCCAATCGGCAGCCTGTTCGATGTTCCGGCCGGCCCAGCTTTTCAGGATGGTGCTCGCGAGCGCCGTCGCGAGTTGGCCCGGTTGGGCGGAGGCGAATTCCATCGCTGCTGCGGGATCGCTTTGGACCCATTCTTTGCCAATCGTGTCGATCGCGAGTTGGGACGTGTAGCCGGCGGGATGAGCCAGCACCACTTCGGCGGCGTGGCGGGGATTCGCCGCCGCCCACTTGGCGACGCCGCTCATGAGGGGAGCAAAGTTATCGATGCCCCATTCTGACAACGCCCGCAGCCCGCGCTCCGGATCTTTCTCGACGAGGTAACCGGCGACATTGAATCGCCAGGTTTCGCGGATCCCGAGACTGTTCGTGCCCTGCAATGCCGCGACGGCGGCATCGGGATCGCGCCGCGCCCAGTCGAGGAACAACACGCCCGCCAATTCATCCACGGGAAGCGCGCGCCGGCTCTGCGCGTCGCTAAGTGTGTTGAACAAGTGAGACAAATCCAACTGCACCCAGCGCGAGGCCACCAGCCGAGCGGCGGTGCCGTCTCCGTTTGCCAAACCTGCCAGGCGCGGGAAGTCCGAGAGCGACGCTTTGTCCATCGCCTCAAGCCAGTAAAGCCAGCGTGCGACTCGCGAGGAGACCGAAAGATCGCGCGCCAGTTGCGTCGCCAGCGGCGAGTCATCTGATGACTCGGTGACCTTCAGTTTTCGGGACGCGAAGAAATCCTGCTTTCGAAAATCCGCTGACCTGCTCGTGGTCTCGGAGCGCGGCTCGGTTGAATCCGTGCGCCGCTCCGCTTTCAGCCCACGACCGGTGAAGCCAATCGCCAACCCCAGCGCCGCGGCAACAATCACGCCAAGTAATTGAATTAAATATTTCACGGCGCGATCTGGGTGGTTGTTTCGAGCGCCGATTGCAGCGCGCTCTTTGTTTCCTGCGTGAATGGCCCGCTCTCAATCCAGGAGCGCGCCGTGACCGAGTCCCGCGCCGCCATCATCTTCGCAACATGAGCTGCGGCGCGCGTTCGCGTATCTGCGTCGCTGATGTTCATGGCCCATTCCCAGGCCTCGCGGGGGAACTCTTCGGCCATGGCGAAGACCAACGATTGCGCGCTGCGGTCCCGTTCGCTCCCGGCCGGCATGGCATCGATCCACGCGGCTGCCGCCGGTGAGTCCTGAGCCGCCCATGATGAGGCGATGGCGGCCACGGCTTGCACGCGAACCTCGCCCGCTGGCATGGATGCAGCCCAACGGATGGCATCAGCAGGAGATTGATGGGCCCAAACGCGGGCCAGTGTTTCCGTTCCGCGGACTCGCGCGGTGTCGGGCAATTGCGGGATCAATGCAATCCATCGCCGCGCGTCCGCCAACGTCTCGGAGTTCAAATGGCTAAAAGCGCTTTCCACAAGCGGTTGATGCAATCGTGGCGGCGCCGACTTCAGCAGCATGTCGATCCGATGCAGAACCGTGCCATGGCCGAGGAGACCTTCCGCGAGAAGACGCAACTGTGCCTCGCCCTCCCCGGTCCGGGGCATGTCTTCCGCGAGGCGAAAGGCCATCAGGATGTCCTGCTCGCCGCAGGTGCTTAACAGTTGGGACCTGAGTCGCGCGGTTGTCGAATCGTCCGGCTGCCCATTGAGCCACTCCCAAATCGCTCGTCGCTGACCCGAGCTTTCTTTGACCAGAGCATTCGTTACCGCGGGCAGGATGGCCGCCAATGAGCCAGCGTACTGTGTGAGAAATCCCGCGGCGTTACTATTGAGTTTCTCTCCCACGACATTCGCCAGGCCCATTAAATCCTCGTTAGCGAGACGCCCGGGATGCGCAGCCAGCCACCTGACCGTGCCGTCGAAATTTACGGTGGCTGCCGCCTCCAGCACGCGCGCGCCCGTCGTGCTCGCGAAGTATTCTTTCTTCCCACCGGGTGGAACCACAGTGACTCGATCCAGCGCCGAGCTCGGTTCAATCATGGCGGCCCCCACCAACGCCGAGCGAATGATCTCGTCTCGATCGGTTTCGCCCGGAAGTTTTTGGGCCCATGCGATGGCGCCTTCCAGGTCGCGCTTCGCCCACGCTTGGGCCACGCCGGCCAAAGCCTGGTCGCGATTCGGACCGGTCAAAATCTCAGCAGCCATGCGAGCATTATCGAGTCCTGCCCCGGCCACAATGGCGAAGGCATCACGAACCTGTGTCTCGCGGGAACTCTCCGGCCTGGGCAATCGCGCAACGACGCCCGCCACATGCCCGGGCGAACGCCGCGCCAGTTCGGCGAGTGAATTCCTGACCGTCGCTTCCCAGGTCCGCCCGCCTTTGAGGAATACTTCGATCGCCTCGACAGGATCGCGCGCGAGCCATTCCTCGATGAACTGCCGGCGCTGATTGGATTCGATCACCCGGTCGCGGAAAGCCGCCATCGTGTTGGTGGGATTGAGCTGAACCCACTCCGCCATTAACGCCGCGCGAAAGCCCTGGCGATGAAGTGCGTTCGTTAAACCGGCAATCTCGCGATAGATGTTCGGCATCGCGGCCACGTTCGTGCCGTGCTTGTCATGAAGCCGTTTCCACTCCGCAAAGATCGCGCTGGTCTCGACCGCGGGCAGCGACTTGGGTAGCGCCACCGGGACGCTTTTTTCAACCGTGGCCACGCTGATTCGAGCAGCGTCACTGCGCGCCCGCAGCCGATAGCCCACGGGAATGAATGCGACCGAAATGATCGCGGCCACGAAGAGAAAACTTTTCGACGCGACGATTGTCTTGAACAGGGATCCTGATGTGGATGCAGATGAAGTGGTGCCCGCCGCAGCGGCAAAGACGCTGCCCGCAATGGCCGCCGGCGACACCAATGCTCCAATGGCGACAGCAATGGTCATTGTGAAGAGACCGCTGGGCCGAGTGCGCGTCAGGACACTCTCAATCGCATCAGTGAGATTATCGCGCAACATGTCACGTCCCCGGGCCAGACGTTGCCGCACCGTTTCTTCACTGATGTCCAGCGCCTCCGCGACAGCCCGGGTGGATTTATGCTCGCGGTAATAGAGGACCAGTGGCTCCCGATAGATTTCCGGCAATTGCGTGAGGGCGCAGCGCAGCAGCGCGGTTTCCTCCTTGTTGGCGGCCTGCTCATCCGGCGCGGGCGCGAGGTCCGGCAAGTCCGGCGCGTCCTCGAGTCCGTCATGTCCCCGTTGACGCCGCAGGTGGCCGAGGGCGACATGCCGAGCGATTTGTCTCAGCCAGGCCCGGAACCTTTCCGGTTCGCGCAACTCATGGATTTTCTGCCACGCGCTTAAGAACGCTTCCTGAGCCACGTCTTCACTCGCCGCGATGCTTCCAACGATGCTCAAGGCCACGGCGCAGACCATCGCCTGATGTCGAGCCACGATTTCGACGAACGCCTGCTTGTCCCCTTTCGCCGCCGCGAGAACCAGGTCGGCGTCCGAAGACAGGGCACTCCGTCCCGGCTGCAGTTCCCCCGCCGCGGCAGTTTCGTGAGTGCGTTTCAATGACTTCATCGCCCTGAATCGAAATCGTCACTGTGAATGATGCGCCGACCGAAGAATGTGTGACAAAAAGAATAATGAAATCATTCTTTTGCCTCGGGCGAAGCAAAAGGCGTGCATGGCCCATTTTCCAAGCCACGGCCAGGATTGGTGGGCCTGCGGGGACGGGCGGCCATGGGTCCGCGCTGAGGTCGCCGCAAGCAAAAGGACGACGAGCCGATCTCGAATGGAGCAATGCCGCGAGACGCCCGACGTGAGCTACACCATTATTTTGCGGCAAGAACGCCCAACGCCGTGTCCCGAAGAATCCCCGCTGGCAAACGCTCCGCCCATTCCGTGGCGCGCGTGGCGTCACTGTTGGCCCAAATCCTGACCACGTTCTCCAGCGCGGTCGGTTGGAAACTTTCCGGGAATTCGAACACCCAGGCCGCGGCGCTCTCCGGTTCCTTCTGGACCCATTGCTGCGCGATTCCGACCAGCGCATCTTCCTGCGACCGTCCGGCCGAGAGCGACTGCAAAGCCAGTTCCGCGGCCCCGCGTGGGTCCGTTTCACCCCAGGCCGCCGCAAGGTCCGCAAGGATCTGCTCGCGCAGAATTGGATTCGTTAACTCGGACGCCCACGCAACTGCCTCTTTGGCATTCTGCGCAGCCCATTGACGAGCAGCGTGTCGCACGAGTTCATCGCGAGCGTCATTCGGAGCGAGCTTGCCCGTGAGTTGCAACGCGAACGTCGGCTGCGTGCGGGCCCCTTCATAGGCGACATGGCTCAAGCCCACTTCCCGATCTTCTCCTTCGGCCAGCTCCGACGCCCATCGCGCGGCTTCCGGCAAATTCTGGTTTGCCCAGACCACACCGACTCCGGCAATGGCGGCAGAGCGAGTCGTGCCGGTGGGAACCTGTTGTGCCCATTCTGCTGCGGTCCGCGGATCGGTTTCTGCACCTTTGCGAATCAGCAACGCCTGCAAATCCTGAACTAATGGCGTTTGTTCCTCACGTTGAAGAAAGGACAACGTCACCGGAATTTCGTTGAGGGAAAGGGAGTCGATTAACAGTTGCAGCTTTTCGTCGCGGCGAATCGCATCCGGTTCCGCTCGCAGGAACGCCAGTTCCGCCTCCAGGCGTCCAATGAAGCCATCCGTCGTTGCCGCTTTGACCGGTTTGGTCCGCACGCCCGGTTGCCGTTCAGTTGACGGTGTTTCCACGACTGCGTCACGCGCCGGTGCTGGAGCAACAGGTTTGCTCGAAGAAGTTTGCCCACGCCAAAGACACCAACTGCTGAGCGCAACGAATCCGAGAACAACCGCAAACCATTTCGTTTTCATGAGATCTCCTGGTTCACGCTGGCGGCGCCCTGCGTGGCGAACCGCCAGCGTCAATAGATCATTAAGGCGTCGCCGTCACGTTGCTGAAGTTGGCCGTGCACAGGGTGCCGTCGTTATGGCTGGTCACCGCCATGCCGATGGTCGCGCCACTGGCCATGGTCATGGTTTGCGTTCCCACCTGCGTCCAAGTGGAGCCGTCCGAGGAATAAAATGCCGCGAACGAACTGCCGGTGCGCGTCATCCTCACCCAACGCGGAGCCGTGATGCCAGCGACGCTTGTGGAAACACTCGTCCCGCCGGTGCTCGTGCGGCGTTGGAAAGAAACTCCGTTGGCCGGCGTGATAAACACGCTCGCTTGAATCGAACCCGCCGCGGTGCTTTCGCGGATCATGACCCCAGCCTTGGCCCAGCCGTCGGTGTTCTGCATCCGATTCACCTTGGCCGTAATGCTGCAATCGCCACTCGACGACTGATAAGCATACCGGAACTCATCGGCCGTGCCCCAGATGTCCGCGCCTGAACCAACGATGTCGAACGCGCCGCTGGTGTAACTGGCCAAACCGGCTGCTCCGACCGAACCAATGTCCGCCGTGTTCCAAGGACTCGGCAGTGAAGGCGCGATCCGGACGTTGTCGATGAAGACGGTATTGTCGCCGCCGTTCAGATTGCTGCCTTTGAACGCCAGCGTATGACTCGTGGCCGTGGCGGTGAACGTGGCGGTGTAATCAACGTAGTTGCTCGCGCTGGCGGACGGAGCGTAGCTGCCTTTCGAACTTCCATCGATGAGCACGTTCCACGTTTGTCCTCCCTGGTTGAAATTGCCTCGCTGGGCCGCGGCAAACGTCACCTTGTAAGTCATCCCTGGGACAAACCCACCGATGGCCTGCGCGACGGTGGCCGTTCCCTGAATGAATGCGACCTGGGTTCCCAGCGGAGCCGGCGGATTGCCAATCGTGAAGGCTGTTTTGTTAGAACTCAACCCACTCGGTCCGGCAAATGACCACGACGCGCCCCCCGGGTTGTAAACGTAATTCGCCGTCTGCGGTGTTTCGAAACTCAGATTCGGAACATTGATGCTCGCCGAAACAAAACTGATCCCGCTGAAGGAGAATTGGTTCTTCGCATCCGTCTTGTACGAGTTCAGTACGGGAGAATAAGTCTTCACAGACATCGTCGCCGCCACCGTGTCGATTTCCACGATGCGCAACCAGCCATTACCCGTGCCCTCGCACTGGTAATCCGAAAGCATCTGGTAAACCGTGTTGCCGTTGACCCCTGTTTCAACCAGGTTGCCAGCGGTGCAGAGGTGGCCGCAGAAAACGAACCGCATGTTGCCGTACACTTTCAAAAGCTGATCCCAAATCACTTGCGGACTCAAATCCGCATAGCCGACAGCACCGGCGCGCACACCGGGGTCGGCCATGTAATTGTGCGTGAGATAAATGACGTTGTGCTGCGGATGGGTGGCCGCGACGCTCTTCATCCAATCCAGCGCTCCCTGCCGCGGATCCAACTCCGCATTGATGATGAGGAAGTTCAGGCCGCCGGCGCTGAAAGTGTGGTAAGCGTTGTCCATCTTGCCCAGTTCGTAGCCGTCACGCATGCCGGTGAAACGGCTGACCGGAAAGAACGCGTTCATAACGCTCGTGTCGCGCACATTCGCGTGCACGTCTCCGCAGCCAGCCGAGCCGCCGCAATAACAACACGTGCCGTCCGGATTTTTTCCCCCCACGGCTTGCGTGTCGTGGTTTCCCACCGCAATCGCGTAAGGAATGCCCGCGGTGAAAAGCTGATTCACGCCGTTGCTGCCGTTGACGTACATGTAATGCGGCGGATTGCTGAAGGGCGTGTCCCAATTCACCACGTCACCCACGTGGAGCACGTACTTGATGTTCAACGCGGTTTTGTTGTTCACGATCCAGTTCATCTGGCTCGTGTAATGGCTGGGCGGAGATTGCGCCGTCTCGCCCTGGGTGTCGGGCAGCACCACGAGCACAAATTTCTCCGCCCGCAAATTCCAGACGATGGTCATCAGCAACGCGCCAGCGACCCAGAACAGTTTTTGGAACCCCACACGGACGGACGATGATTTTGCCTTCATAGTTTCGAAGTTGGTTTGGTGTTGATTGCCTCGTTCGCATCGTGGGCACAGGCGCCATCATTTGGAAATAGCTCGTTCGGGCTAGTGGGAGGAATCGTTACGCAACAGACTCGCTGACCTCGCCCGCAGGACCGAATGAGCAAAAAAGGAAGCCCGGCGCTTCAAGAAAGCTCAAATGCTCAATCAGGCAGCCGCACAAAACTCGACGCGCTTTGGACTTGCGCCAGCAAAGCGCAGTGACGACGGCGCTTTCGAGCGCAGGATGACATCGGGCTTTTTCGCGAACTCGATACGTCCGAAAGCGGTGTCGTGAAATTGGAACTGAAGGTGGAGCCGGTCACTTCGCGACCAGCTGCGCTTGCCACCGCACTCCATAGTGGGCTACGATCTTCTCCTCGATGGAGTCGCTGCACTGGGAAGTCATGCCGATGAACATCACACGCGCTCAATCATTGATTCAGAAGCATAGAAGCCGCTGGAACTCTTCGGCTTCAGATGCATCGATTGCACGGAAGGGTGCAGCCCTCTATTCAGTGTTCGGTTTTGTGTTCATGGCACAATCAATTTGGATGGTGAGCTACAACCTCGAACGGCGGAACACATTTATGCTGATTGTTTCGCTTGGCTCCGTTGCTTTCTCTGCATTCCTCTTGGCACAGGCTTGGCGCTTCTGGAGGATTCATCAGCGCTTAGCCGTGGCGAGAGCGGAACGCTTGGAAGATTTGCGTGAGACATCACACTAATCGGCCTCCTACCAGGATTCATCGCCTCAGCGAGCGCCATGCCTTGACCGCCAAAATACCGAACTGCGCCGCGACGAGGTTCGCAATCAACGCCGCGCAAACCAGCCGGACCTCACCCGCAACTTCATGCCCGCCGAACACCACGAACGTCATAAGAACTCCGGCCCCGAACATCGCGCAATGAAGCGCGCGGTTTTTCAGTGGAAGCAAGAGAAGCATTCCGAGATTCGCGAAAGCCGCGACGGGGATTGCGCAAATCGCTACGATGATGGCGGAAATCAACGGGCTGTCCCCGAATCCGAAGCTCGGGCCGCACGCAAGGAAAGGAATGATGTTCATCCTAATTGGAAAGAACCGCTGCGCGAGAGGAGGCGAAGCAAGCCCACTTTACCTTTTGCGCGGTTGCGGCCAAAGCTGAGAGCGATTTACTGACCGCGACAAAAACCAGAACGCAAGAGACAATTGCTGCGATCAGCACCGCCGAGAACCACAACCGCAAGACCCAGTTCATGGGCCACGGTTTTACCCTGTGGACAGACCCACCCGTTAATCGAAAGCCAACCGCGTCGCATTGCCGGAATCGATGCGACTTGTTTGCCTTCAGCCAAAGCACGAGCATCTTCGATTGCGGGGCTTCTGGGTAGGATTTGGTTGCGTGCTACTTCAAAACCTCGGTTTTATCACTCGTTCGAGTCATGGAAAGACGCCTGCGTTTGTCATCGCTGCCCGACGACAAGCAAAGTAAACCAAAGGGCATGACATGAGTGGAGGGCGGCAGATGAAAGTTCAGACAACGAAAACGGCGCGGTTCAGCAATGTGGTCGCTCAGGCCGGAAGCCCGGAAATTTATCTGCCGCTCTTTGATCCAAAGCAGGATCGCTCCTTCATGCGAGCCGTGCACGAGCAGCGTGTACTTTCCATCCGGCAAGACCCGACGAGCAAGCACCAGGATTATGGGACGGTCGGCTTCGAGACCGAAGGGCACTCGACGTATCTGGTTTTCCCGAAGTCGCTGAAGGAATTCGCCTACGCGCGCGTTGTCGGAATCAAATACGACACGCTCAAAGATGTTTCGGCGAAAACGGGAACGCCGCCGCCTTCATTGAAACTGCCGAGGTCACGGGCCAGGAACGAGAAACCAGTGGCTTCAAAATCCATCTCTGAGCCCGAACCGCCAAAACCCCTCGAGCCGCAGCCGAAGAATTTTACGGTGCGAATGCAGCTTACGACCGTGACAGAAAAGGAAGTGGTGGTGAGCGCGATAACGAAAGCCGAGGCGAAGAAAAAAGCCATGGAAGAGGTCACCACCCAAGGGAAGGTCCGGGTTGTGCGTGTTTCCGAAAACTGAGAGCGGGGCGAGCGACTACAGACTCGATTCGGCGAAAACGGATGAAGCAATCGAGTCTGTGGTGCCGCTATGCGGAAAGCCGGACTGGCCAGTTCTCCAGGACGGAATCGGGATTTCCACTTTTAGTCAGGCCCACTAAGCTTGAATCGCATGTAGTGCGCAACAGATCGTGCAGGTAGTTGACCACGGCGAGCGGCTTGTCATTGGATTTGTCGAAAACTCTGTTCGCGCCGCCATCCTTGGCCATTTTGATCAGCATCGGGATCGCCGCCGCGGTCATCACGACGACCGGAACATGTGTGAGGCTCGGGTCGGAACGAATCGACGCCAAGACAGCCAAGCCATTGACTTTCGGCATCATCAAGTCGAGCAAGACGGCGTCTGGATGATATTTGAGCAAACACTGAAGCCCCTCTTCCCCATTACGCGCAACTTCCGTGTCAAAGCCATGTGCCTTCAGAAACCGTTGGTAAACAATGGCCACAACGGGATCATCTTCAATCATCAGAATCCGCTTCATATTTCCACATCGGCGCAATTGCCCGCCGATGTGAGTGTTCATCGGCACAGGTTGATCGGTGGGAGCGATTCAGTATTGCGATTTGCCCGCGGCTTCCGGCTGGTGGCCCCGGCGTGGCCGTTCGTAGTACCCTTACGCACTTCGGGCAGGTTTGCGCCAGCCCAACAGCCGGGCCGTCTGAAAGAGCGCGAACGCCGCTCTGAATGAGATTCCGAGCAGCCGCAGCGGCAACGACAAAAGCCAAACGACCGGAAAAAGAAGAAGTGCGAGCACTGCCACCGGCCAGCAGAGCACGAAGAGGATGCACCAGCCCACAAACAGAATCAGACTTTTCATCGCAATTTGTCCTTATGCGCCAAAAATGTGTGAACGCGGCGCGTTCGGCGATTAGAAATCGTTGAAGGTTTTCCAAGGCGGAGGGTGGACGCAAAAGAGGTAGCAACTACGCTGTTTATTGCTTAGAAATTCCGAATGCGCCGAACCCTCCACCCCGCTGGCCGTTCATTCCGTCCATTTTCATCGCGGCTGTTTTCTGTTGCCCCAGCGACAAAGTGCTCCCGCATCGACATCTCGACACGAACGGCCATTCCGTGATCTTGACCGCCACCGGGCTGCCGAGCGGCGTCACCTTCGAACACACTGCGAGCCATTCCGCGACTGTGTCGTGGACCCCGACCGAAGCCCAGATTGGCCGATACGACATATTCTTTCACGCAACCAACAGCCTGGGCGAGACGGAGATTTCTGCGACCCGTGTTCACGTCAAAGCGGTTATTCCAGCAAACGACGAACTGACCAACGCAACGGTCGTCTCGAATATCCCTTTTCAGGAAAAGGTAAACATCGGCGAAGCTACCACCGGGGCCGAACCAATGTGCAGGCCCGTTCAGCGAACCGTCTGGTATTCGTTCACTGCATCGGAAAATACGAAGCTGAAGGCGACGACATACGGGCGCGATTTTAATGCGAATCTCGCGGTGTATGCCGGGACGACCAACGGCGAACCATTGGTGTGCGGCGAGGGCACGGTTCGCTTTAATGCCGTCGCAGGTCAAACTTACCTCATCCAAGTTGGAGCCATCGTCTCCTATTTTCCGCCAACCGGAGGCAAGCTCGTTTTCAATCTCAAACCGGCCTCCGATGTTCTGAACATGGGTTTTTACAAGGCCAGGGTGTTTTATCAAAAGATCGTCAATCCGTCCCGCGAACTGGACTGGAGGAATGACGAAGTACGAAGGGCGAATGACGAATGGGTTCTACCTCAAACCCGCACGATACCGCGCTGAATCGCTCGCGTAGTCGCCTGCACCCGATCCTGCACGCCGAGTTTTTCGAGCACCACTTTGACGTGATTCTTCACCGTGTTCTCCGCGACACCCAGGTCGCTGCCAATCTCCTTGTTGCTCCGGCCGCGGACGATGAGTTCCAGCACCTCATGTTCGCGTCGTGAAAGTTCCGGGGCGGCCATGCGTTGAGCCAGGCGCGTCGTCACATCCGGTGGCAAGGTGTAACGCCCCGCGTAAACCGCACGGATCGTTTCCACCAGGCGATCGCTATCGATGTTCTTCAACAGGTAACCCACCGCGCCCACCTGCAGCGCACGATAAATGTCTTCGTCCTGATCGAACGTGGTCAGCACGATGACCCGTGCCTCAGGATGTCTTTGCCGAATGATAGCCGTCGCCTGAACACCGCTGATGTCCGGCATGCGCAAATCCATCAAGACCACATCCGGCCGCGATTGTTCGAACTGTCGAGGCGCGGCTTCGCCACCGCTGGCTTCCGCAACGACAACCATGTCGGAATGTGTTTCGATCAGGTTCCGGAGTCCGACGCGCACGATCAGATGATCGTCCACCAGAAGAATGTGAATCTTTCTTGCCATACTATGCCGCCACGGTGACGACCACGGTTGTTCCGTGGCCGGGTTGTGATTTGAGTTCCACGTGGGCGTGAATTTGTTCGGCCCGTTCGCGGATTCCGCGCCAGCCGAAGTGGCCCTCGTTTAATTGCGTCAACGTTCCCAGGTCGAAGCCGATCCCGTCATCCGAGATGCGCACCTCGACACGGTCTGGCGCAAACGAGAGTTCTGCCGTGATACGCCGCGCGCGCGCATGTCGCAGCGCGTTGGTGATGCACTCCTGGGCGATGCGCAGACAATTGCTTTCGACCGCCTCATCCAGACGCCGCGTGACACCGTGCACCGACATTTCGAACGCGACGCCGCTCCCGGCGGTCATCTGCCGCCCCGATTCGCCGAGCGCTTCCGCCAGTTCGCCGCGCTCAAATTCCTGGGCGCGCAGGTTCGCCAGCGAGCGGCGGAATTCCTCCTGGCCGTGCCGCACCATTTGCCTCGCGATTTCCAGTCGACTGCGAACGGGCGCATCGGCTGCAAGTTGCGAAGCGATCGATTCAATCTGAAATCCCAGCCCGGAATAACTCTGCGCCATGGTGTCATGAATTTCGCGCGCGACGCGGTGCCGCTCCTCCAGCACCGCTTCGCGCTGGATTTTCTTCGCAATGATCGCCGTCTGCAATTGCACGCGGCGGCGCAGGCTGAGCACCCAGGCCAAAGCCGCCAGACTCAGGAGCCCAAGAGCAGCGAAGGCCCAGAGCAAGCGCGGCAGCGTCCACCAGGACGGTCTCTGAATCACCACGATGTCCGCGGGCGAGCGAAGGAGAATCCGGAACAGCGTGGGCCGCACCTTGTCCACGTGCGCGAGCACTTCGTCGATCAGGCAGATGCCCGTCAGCCTGAGGCGACATCCATTGCGCGGAATCGACAGCGCACCGCGTTCCGCCGTGCGCGGAAGGTAGGCGTTGAAAACACCGCGATCGGATTGGAAGACAAAAATTCGATCGTCTGCGTTCTGGTATGAATCCAAAAGTTGTCCCTCCATGCAGACCAGATCCGCATCGTGATCGCCCTTCAATGCTTCGGCCTCGGAAATGACCGCTGGCCTGGGCGGAGGTTGGTCGCCGATGCGCCGGTAGATCACATCCTGCAACACCGGCGAGTATTTACCCATGCCTTCGAAGCCGACGGCATCCACGATTTCCCCGGGTTTGAGCGGCGCCGTCTCGCGTGTTTGCAGCCAGAGACCTTGCGTCCCATCGCGAATAAAGACTGCGCTCCCGCGATTCTGATGCGTGACCGTGCCGCGCACCCGGACGCGGTGATTCGGCGCCGAATCGGGCGCGAACTGGAGCAGGCTCGCCACCGGTCGAATCGGCGCCGCGAACGGATCTTCCACGGGAACGTCTTCCACGAAGAGGTTCGTGCCGGTGACCCAGAGCAGCGGCGCGAGAATCTGTTGCCGGCTGTTCCGATTGCTTCCCAGCACGCCGCGAACGCGCACGGTCGAATCGATTAGCCGCAGGCAATGCGGTATGACGCTGCCGAGGACGCAAACCTGGAGCCGGTTGCCGTCCATGGAAATATCGAGGTAATAATCGTTCGAGGCGTTCGCCTTGATCGCGCGAACCACGCCGCGCACTTCGACCCACTGACAATCTTCGCGGCCGGAGTTTAGCCAGTCGAACGAAAGATGGCGAGGACGCGGCAACTCTCCCTGACTGAGGATCGAAATCTCACGCGCTTCGACGCGCGGCGCGTAGCCGGCGAGGCCGGCCACTCCTTTGACCTCCACGAGTTGGCCTTGCACCAGGTCGAAAGTTGCATTGCTGCGTGCGACAAAAATTCCGTCCGTGCCATCGTGGATGACCGCATCACGCACGGCGTTTTGAAACGTCACGACACCGCGCAGGGAAACCGGATAGCCGCGAGTGGCTTCCGTCCCTTTCAGTTGCTTGATTCGGGAAATGTTTGTCAGGACGGGCAACTGCGGATCGCTTTGGGTGAATGCGACCGCCATAGAACAGGCCCCGCAACAAAGAAGAAGCAACGCGGTGGACCCCACCTGTTTCGCTTTGACAACAATGCGCCAGCTCCCGCTCATGCGAATGTCCCAGGGGTGCGCGAACGCTAGCGGCTAGCCTCGCTGATTCAACTCCGAAAATCTCCTTTTCGCGTGAAAGGACCGGAACCGCTTTTCAGCTCAAGACAGCGACGTGAAAAGCCGCGTGGCGCACACATCGACGGAACACGATTCCGTCCGAATCAATCTTCCGGCATGGGCCGGCCCTTGGTTTCCGGCAGGAACATCAAGGCCACGAGCCCGAGGAGGAAAATGGCGCTCATGTAGGTCGCGGCATTCCGAAAGGCGTCGAGCTTGGCCTCGGGCGTCGTGGCGCCTTCCTTCAGCGCCGCCTGCAATTTGCCCAGCGTGAACGGACCGGTCGCTGCGAGAAAGCGCCCGACGTTGTAGCAGAAGCTCGTGCCGGTGCTGCGCAATCGAGTCGGGAAAAGTTCCGGGAGATAAATCGCGAAGCCGGCGAAGAGCGCCAGCTGGCACGCGCCCATGATCGGGCTCAACCAGAACACGTCCTCCTTGCCATTGAACAACCGGAAAAAAGCGACCGTGGCAATGAGCGCACAGATGAAGGCGACGGCGAACGCAGGTTTGCGCCCGCTCTTTTGTGCGAGTTTCGTCATGAGGAGCATCCCGACGAATGAACCAAGGTTTTGGAAGATGGAGTTGATTCCGATCCAATAGCCCTTGGCTCCGGCAATTTTTTCGGCGGGAAGATTTTCACTGCGCAGCGAATTCTCGATCACGGGCCCGACAAGCTCCGGCGCGAAGAAGCCGATGCCCCACAAGCCGATGACACCGGCCACGCAAAGGATCATGCCCAGCAGCGCGGGCTTTCTCCAGCGGGCCTCGCCGAAGAGCGATGCATAGGAGCCGAAGGCCTTGCCGCTCGCGCGCCCGGCTTCGCGTGCCTTAACCCATTTCTCCGGTTCCTTAAGACGCCATTGAATGAAAACGCAGAGGAAGGCCGGCAGCGCACCGAGCAGAAACATCAGTTTCCATGACCACTGAGGCGTCACGACTTTTTCGGCGACCATTTTTCCGACCCACATGCTGATGAGTCCCGCGGTGATGTTGCCCACGGCGGAAAGCGCCTGGAGGGAACCAAGCGCGTGCGGACGCGCCTTGTCCGGCAGGGCGTCCGCAATCAGTGCGACCGCCAGGCCAAAGACCCCGCCGACGCCCAATCCCGTAACGAACCGATACACCGCGAAATCAATCCAGCCCGTGGACAGAGCGGAAAGCCCGGTGAACACGGAATACATCAAGACGGTCAGCGTCAGCGTGCGCGCGCGGCCGATGCGATCGCCCACAGCGCCAAAGATCAGTCCGCCAGTCGCCCAGCCCGCGACGAAAATTGAAGTGGCATAGCCGCCGTAAAGATTCGGATCCATTCCCTTCGGCAGCAGCGTCTCCATCGCCGATTTCCGCGCGAGAATGAAAAGCTGTTGGTCGAGGCAATCGAACAGCCAGGCCATCGAAGCCATGGCGAAAACAAACCAATGGTAGCGATTGAGCGTCTTCCACCAGGGCGCGGCGTCGGAAGCTGCAATCGAAGGCGCGGCGGTCGTGTCCTGTTTCGTCATGGCGTGAATCGTGAGTACACGTATTTACGCTGGGCGCCAAGATTGTTTTCTGAAATGCGGTGCTATCCGTTGCAACCCACGAAGAAGGTTTTTGCGGCGGAGCGCGGAAGTCGCGCGACGGATCTTTTGTGCTAGGTTCGCTCCGAAAGGAAAACTTTGGAGGTGTTATGAGAAAATCCGCAGAAGACCGAATGGAAGGCACAGCGCGCCAAATCAAAGGCAAAGTTAAACAGGAAACCGGACGCGTCACGCGCAACCGCAGTCTGCAGGTGAAAGGCGCGGTGGAGAAAAATATCGGAAAAGCGCAGCGCGCCTTGGGCCGTGCGGAAAAGGTGGACGAAAAAAGTCGCGGCCGCAGGTAAATGGAAACGAAGTCTCTCCCAAACGAAAGGACTTATGAAACCACGCGCTTCGGCTCCTCGGGCACAACACGGCCCCGAGTTCAAAGGAGTCGTCAAAAAAATTACGGGCAAGCTCACCAATCGCCCCGACCTGGTGACAGAAGGGCGAGCAGAAATGTCAGGCCGAAAATTTCGCGCTGGTGCGAAACGCGGTGCTTCAGGAACTGGCAGGGCCCGCTTGAAAAACCCGGATCCGTACCGGCGGAGTGGCGGGTGATTATCTCGGCCCACGCTCGTTAGCTCATTAAAAAAGGCGTCAGGACGCAAGGCGCGGCGGCGCGCTCAATTCACGGGCCTTTGTCCGCGCAGCTTCAGAGCCTCCATCCCTTGCGGTATTCGCGATGGAGCAGGTTGCTGGCGGGCTTGGAGTTCAGAATCTTGCCGCTGAGCGTGTCGTACTCGAGCGGCCCTTCCACCAATGTCGCGAGGTTGGCGAGTTGGGCGAGTTCCGTGAGCGGGCCGCCCATCTCGAAACCCGAGAAGGTCTTCCCGTTGCCCTTGCACGCTTCGATCCATTCCCATTGATGACTCTGAACGCGTGGGAGCGATTCCGGCGGCCCGCCTTTGAAATCTTCAAAGTCTTTTTCCGGCAGCAGCACGTAGTTGGCATTCCAGGGATTGTCGGAATAAATCGAGCCTTTTGACCCCACCAGCAAATCTCCCCAGCCGCCGCGTTTGTGGCCGAGCATCAAATCCTCGGACGGTTTCTCCTTCGCATACCAGGTTAATTTGACCGGAGGCAACGTGCCGCGCGCGGGCAAATCCATGACGACCTTCAGCGAAGTGGGATAGCCTTCCGCGTCCCTCTCGGAAGGCCATGCCTCGAGGCGGATGATCACTTTGCTCGCGTTCGGATTCATCGACTTCTGCCAAAGTTGTTCCAAATGCAGCGCGCGAAACATGATGTTGGCGGTGTGGCAGGCGAAATCTCCCACGATGCCGCTGCCGAACGCACGCCACGAACGCCAGCTCGCCGGCACGTAAGCGGGGCTGTAGGCACGAAACTCAGCCGGGCCAAGCCACAAGTCCCAGTTCAATCCTTCCGGAACAGGCGGCGTTTCCGTCGGGCGCTTCATCGGTCCGTTGCCGCCATCAAACCAGACATGCGCCTCGCGGACTTCGCCGATGACGCCGCCCCAGACCAGTTCGACGGCGCGGCGGAGTTTTCTTTCCGCCGAACCCTGGTTGCCCATCTGCGTCACGACCTTCTGCTTCGCGGCGGTCTCCCGCATGACGCGCGCTTCATGAACGGTGCGCGTGAGCGGCTTTTCACAATAGACATGCTTGCCGAGCTTCATCGCTGCCACCGCGGCTACGGCGTGTGTGTGGTCCGGGGTCGCGACCAGCACAGCATCGATTCCCTTTTCCATCTCGTCGAACATCTTGCGGAAATCCTGGTAGCGCTTTGCGTCCGGATGTTTCTGGTAGATGTCGCCCGCGCGTTTTGCATCCACATCGCAGAAGGCGACGAGGTTGTTGCCCATCCGATGAAACGCATCGAGACTGCCGCGCCCCTGGCCACCCACGCCGATGCCGGCAATGTTCAGCTTGCTGTTGGCTCCGTAGGCAAAAGCCAGTTTGCTGTTGCGGAGAATGAGCAGCCCGGCGCCGGCCGTTGCTGACTGGCGCAGGAAACTGCGGCGGTTCTGAGCGTTCTTCATGACAGAAGATCGTGGGTTCATGGTGGTCACGATGCGACCGTATCTGGCTGACCAGATCCGGACAATGAAAATGGAGTTCGCCCGGCCGCAACGCGTCGGGCATTTCGGATGTCCGCAATCTCGGCACCCTCAGGTTGCTCCCATTCCCAAAACTGTTATAGGTGGGCGAAGCAATGACCCTTGGCACGATGACACAGAAGAGGCGCCGCGCATTCCGGCATGTCTTGGGCCTAGCGATCGCGCTCGCCCTGCCCTGCACCGCCGCCGATTACGAAAGGGAGATCCGCCCGTTGCTCAAGGAGTACTGCCTCAGTTGCCACTCGGCGGAGAAGCACAAGGGCGATCTCGATTTGGAACGCTTCACTTCGTTCGATGAGGTGAAGAAACATCCGAAGGTCTGGCAGAGCGTTGTCGAGCAACTCTCGAACAACGAGATGCCGCCCAAGGACAAGCCACAGCCAACTGCCACGCAACGCGAACAATTGCTGGCGTGGGTGAACGCGGCGCTGGATGAAATCGCACTCGCCCGCGCCGGCGATCCGGGCCCGGTTGTGCTGCGCCGGCTCTCGAATGCGGAATACACTTACACCATTTGCGACCTCACTGGCGTTCCGTCGCTCGACCCGGCGAAGGAGTTTCCGGCGGATTCAGCTTCCGGCGAAGGATTCATGAACGTCGGCAACTCACTCGTGATGTCGCCGTCCCTCGTCACGAAGTTTCTCGACGCCGGCAAGGATGTGGCGAGCCACGCGGTGCTGTTACCGGACGGCATCCGCTTCTCCGCGAAAAATACGCGGCGCGACTGGACCGAGGAATTGCTCGCGGAGATTCGCAGGACCTATCGTGAGTTCACGGACCAGGGCGGCGGCACGTCGGTCAACCTGCAGGGGATCCGGTTCGACACCAGGGACGGCGGCGTGTTGCCGCTGGACAAATACCTTGCGGTGCTGTTGGAGGAACGAGCCGGGACCAGGAAAACTTCCGCGATACCAGCCGGGTTGAGCGCCAGGTATTTGGCGACGCTTCGCGAGACGCTGAATGGGAAACAACCGAGCTTTCTGCTCGATCCGATTCGCGCCCGTTGGCTGGCCGCAAAACCGGGCGATGCCGCGGCGCTCGCGAAGGAGATCTCCCAGTGGCAGCACGCGTTGTGGAAATTCAACTCGGTCGGCCACATCGGAAAACGCGACGGCCCGAAGGCCTGGATGGAACCGCTCACGCCCATTCAATCTAAGCAGGAATTCCGGCTGAAGCTTGCTGCGGCGGACGGCAAAGAGGTCACGCTCTATCTGAGCGCGTCGGATGCGGGCGATGGCAATCAGGGCGATTTCGTAGTTTGGGAACAACCGCGCCTCGTCGCCCCCGGCCAGCCAACGTTGCTGTTGCGCGATGTGCGCGACGTGAGCCGTGAACTTTCCCAGCGGCGCGAACGAACGTTGGCCGGCACCGCGAAGTATCTCGCGGCCGCTGCCCAGGCCGAAGCGGGCCAAACGAATGTTGTGGAACTGGCCGCGCGGCACGGCCTGGAATCGGACGCGCTGGCCGCCTGGTTGGATTATCTCGGCTTGAGTGCGAGTGGACCGGTGAAAATCGACGGCCACTTCACGGACACCTACACGAACGGCTCCGGATTCACCTTCATCAGTGGCTGGGGCAAAAGCAGCACGCCCAACCTTGCCGCCAATTCCTCCGATCAGCATGTGCGCATCCCCGGGAACATGAAACCGCACAGCATTGCGGTGCATCCGTCGCCGAAACTGGCCGCGGCTGTGGGATGGCAAAGCCCAGTGACCAGCCGGGTGCGCGTCACCGCGACCATTCAACACGCTCATCCGGAATGCGGCAACGGCGTGACCTGGTCGTTGGAACTGCGCCGTGGTTCGAAGCGCCAGCGACTCGCCAACGGCGTCGCGCAAGGGGCGAAGGAAGTGAAGCCCGCACCGATCGAGAATCTTTTGGTTCAACCCGGCGATCTGATTTCACTGCTCGTTGGCCCGCGCGACGCGAATCATTCATGCGATCTCACCGCGGTCGATCTCACGGTGACGAGCATCAGCGAAGGTGGACGAGAATGGGATCTCGCCCTGGATGTTTCACCGAACGTCCTGGCCGGCAATCCCCACGCCGACCGTTTCGGCAACCAAGGCGTCTGGCATTTCTACACCGAACCGGACAAGGGCGGGCCGTTGGGACCGGTGATTCCCGCCGGATCATTGCTCGCGAAGTGGCAGGCGAGTTCCAGCGCCGAGGAGAGATTGAAGCTGGCTGGTGACGTTCAGACTTTGCTGACGAGTGCCGCTCCCGCAAAAAAGGATCTCCCCGATGCCCTGCTGCATCGCCAGCTCACTTCGCTTGGCGGACCGTTGTTCAACAACTCGAAACGCGAAACCCGAAACGATCCGAAACTCCTGGCGTCGCCTGTCACAAATGCCGCGGGTCTCGACCCGGCACTGTTCGGCAAACATCCCAATGGCTCCGCCATCGCCGCGGCGAACCTCTGCGTCCAGGCGCCGTCGCTCATTGAGATTCACCTGCCGGCCGATCTCGTCGCCGGATATGAATTTGTCACCACCGCCACGCTCGACAAGACCACCGGCGCAGAAGGCAGCGTGCAGCTTCAGTTGCTCACCAACAGACCGGCGAGCAGTTCGGGCCTGCTCGCCATGGAAGCAAAGACGGCGGATGGCGAAGGGCCGTGGTATTCCAACAATCGAGTCACTTCACATAACACACCGATTTTCGCGAACGACGGCAGTGCGGCCCGCAAACGCATCGAAACGGCGTTCGACGAGTTTCGCCGGGTTTTTCCCGCGGCACTTTGCTACACGAAAATTGTGCCGGTGGATGAAGTCGTCACGCTCACGCTCTATTACCGCGAGGACGATCACTTCAAACGGCTCATGCTCGACGACGAGCAGGCCGCGCGGCTCGACCGGCTCTGGGACGAATTACACTACGTCGCCGAGGATGATCTGAGGATGGTCGATGTCTTCGAGCAACTCTGGCAATACGCCACGCAGGACGCCGACCCGAGTGTCTTCGAGCCGATGCGTGAACCGATTAGGCGACGCGCGGCCGCGTTTCGCCAGCGTCTCGTCGACACGCAGCCGAGTCATCTCGACTCCGTGTTGAAGTTTGCCGATGGCGCGTATCGCCGTCCGCTGTCGGACGGGGAGAAGGATGAATTGCGCGGTCTCTATCGCAAATTGCGCGCAGAGGGGATTGCGCATGACGAAGCCATTCGTCTCACGCTCGCGCGGACCCTGGTCGCTCCGGCGTTTCTCTATCGCGCCGAAAAACCGGTCGTTGGTGAGAAGCCGGGTCCGGTCAACGATTGGGAACTGGCCACGCGCCTGAGTTATTTCCTCTGGTCGTCCGCGCCCGATGCCAAACTCCGCGCCGCGGCCGCGGGCGGCCAGCTTGGCAATCCCGACGTGCTCGCCGCGGAGACTCGCCGCATGATGCGCGACCCGCGCGTGCGCCGGCTCGCGACTGAGTTCGCCTGTGCCTGGCTGCACATCTACGACTTCGATGAGTTGAGCGAGAAGAGCGACCGGCACTTCCCGACTTTCACGGGTCTGCGCGGCGCCATGTATGAAGAATCGATTCGCTTCTTCACGGACCTGTTTCAAAACGATCGGCCGGTGCTAAACATCCTGGATGCCGACTACAGCTTCCTGAATGCCGACCTCGCGAAACATTACGGAATCCCCTTCGAGGTAAGAAGTGAGAAGGGCGAGGTGAGAAGTGGAACCTCTGCCGCAGCTCTCACCTCTCCCCTCTCACCTCTCACCTCAAATGGCTGGCAGCGCGTCGATGGCGTGAAAAGGTTTTCTCGCGGCGGAATTCTCGGTCAGGCAACAACGCTCGCGAAGCAATCCGGCGCCTCTCGCACCAGCCCAATTCTGCGCGGCAACTGGGTGAGCGAAGTGTTGCTCGGAGAAAAATTGCCGCGTCCGCCCAAGGACGTTCCGCAATTGCCCGAGGATGAAGCGACGGAAAAACTCACCATGCGCCAGCTCACCGAGAAACACAGCAGCGACCCCAAATGTTATGGCTGTCATCGGCGCATCGATGCGTTTGGGTTTTCGCTTGAAGCCTACGACGCCATCGGCCGCTTTCGCGATCGCGACCTGGGCGGCCGTCGCATCGAAACACACGCGAAGACAATGGACGGAGCGGAGTTCGACGGCCTCGACGGCCTGCGCCATTATCTTCTCACCGAACGGCGCGACGCATTCCTGAAACAGTTTTGCCGCAAGCTGCTCGGCTATTCCCTCGGCCGCGGCGTGCTGCTTTCCGACGCACCGCTCATCAACGAAATGCGCGACCAACTCAAGCAACACGACAACAAGATCAGCGCGGCCATCGAGACGATTGTCCGCAGCAAACAGTTCCGGGAAATCCGCGGAAAGGACATGGCTTCCGAAGAATAACTCGACGCATGACGTCAAAACCCAATTGCTTATGAGCACTCATCAATTCAGCCGTCGCACATTCCTGCGCGGGGTCGGCGTCACGATGGCGCTGCCGTGGATGGAATCGCTCACCGTGTGGGGCGATACGCCGCCTGCTGGGGTCAAGCCCGCCAGCGAGGCGCCGGTGCGCCTGGCCGTGTTGTTTTCCGGCAACGGTTTTCACTCGAAGGAGTGGTGGGCCAGGGGCGAAGGCAAACAGATGGAGCTCGGCAAGGTGCTCGCGCCGCTCCGCGATTTTCGCGAGAAGATGCTGTTCGTGCGCGGCCTCTACAATGAGGAGGCGACCAAGGGGAACATTCACAGCTCGCAGACCGGCAATCTGCTTTCCGGCGCGCCGCTGGCGTCCGGCGGTGAAATTCGCTCCGGCACGAGCATTGACCAGTTGCTGGCGCAGCGTTACGGGCATTCAACCAAGGTGCCCAGTCTCGTGCTCGGCTGCGAGAAGTCGAATCCGTCGGTGCACAAGAATTACTCGATGCTCTACAGCTCGCACATTTCGTGGAGTTCACCGACCACACCGACGCCGCTGGAGATTTATCCGGCGCTGGCCTTCGACCGGCTGTTCAAGGACGAGGTGACCAAAGGAGACAAGAGCGTGCTGGACGCGGTGCTGACCGACGCCCGGGACTTGCGTCGTCACATCAGCGTGAACGATCAGCGCAAGCTCGACGAATACCTCGACTCCGTGCGCGACGTGGAACAGCGCATCGAGAACGCGGGCAGGAAGGGTGAGTTGCAGGGCTGGCGTCCGACGTTGAGCGCGCCGAACATCCCCCGCCCTGCTGACGGCATTCCGCAGGACATCGCCGAACACATGAAGTTAATGTGCGACATCCTGGTGCTGGGTTTCCAGACCGACACCACGCGCATCACAACGCTCAAGCTGAACAACGACCACAGCTCGCTGCGCTTCCCCAACCTTGGCGTGGATTACATGATCCACCACCTGCTCTCGCACAGCGACACGGCGGACTGGCTGAAGGTGAACCAATTCTTCCTCGAACAAGTTGCTTACATTGCGCGCAAGCTGGACGCCGTGCAGGAAGGTCCGCGCACGTTGCTCGATAACACGATGCTGATGTATTGCTCCTCAATGCTCACCGGAAATCACGACGCGAACCGCTTGCCCGTCGTGATGCTGGGTGGCGCCGGCGGACGGATTAAAGGCGGGCGTGTGCTTGATTACGAAGGCAAGCCGGATCGGCAGATGTGCCGGCTTTACCTGTCGATGATGGACAAAATGGACGTGCGCCTGCCGAAGTTCGGCGATGCAGCGAAGGCTTTGGAGGAAGTGTAGTCGGCGCAGCCACGCAGGACTGACGCTCCGCTCCTCGGGGAAAGTACGGATGCGCTGGAAGTCGTGACACTCAATTCAGGACACAGCTTCCAGAATCTGTCCGATCGGGCGAGGTGTTAATCGGTGAATCCGGGCTACCCACGGCGGCAGTCCAACTGCTACGTGACTCCCATGCTGGAACGCATTAAACATTTCGAACTCTCCCTCGTGGAAATTGCCGCTTTGGCCGGTGCAGCGGGCCTGCTCGCCGCGGTGCTCCTTCCTTTATCGGTGGGTTGAAGATCAATCGCACCACTCAGCCCATGGTCACGAGTGGTTCGCGATAAGCCTGTCGTTGCTCTTGCTGCAAGGACCCGCTATCTTCGTCGGACACATGAAGTTCAAAGTACTGTTTGCATTGATGGCGCTGGCCGCCCTGACCTTAGTCGCCACACCCCCGATTCCCATTTCAGGGACAGACGGCTTCGCTACCTTTACCTTCTCCAACAACTTGTTGTTCCGCGTTGGCACTCTCGAAGGCAAATTGGACAAGAAATGGATACCATTGGAGAATTTTTTCATCACCCAACAGGTCGGCAGCGTCACCTTCGCGTTGCCGCCGGAATATTCGGAGTTTCGGGTGGTCAATGTCAGCATCGCTCCGGGCAATGCCTTCAAGAACCTGGCGCTGGTGTACGGGAACCTCGAGACGGTCGGCGGGCTTGGCCCGGTCGTCCCGCCCGGAACGAACGCATGGCTGCCGGAATTTGAAGGCGCCGACGCTTCCACAGTTCCCCTTTCGAACCCCCGCAACGTCGTGGTCGATCACGCAGGGAATATTTACTTCACCGAAAAGGACAGCCACGCGCTCACTGTCATCGAAGCTTCCAATAACGCTTATCATACCGTAATCGGCCCGCTGGATCTCGGGCCAGGCAAGCGCGAGCCCGGGTCTTTCGTTGTCTCCCCTGGAATTGAAACGCCGGGGCGGTATGTGTCCATGCAAGATCCGTCGGGCTTGTTTATCCGCAATGAAAAAATCTATGTGCTCGATGCGGGCAACTCGCGCGTGCTGCGCTTCACCAATGGACCAGCGGGGCCCACCAATGGCACCGTGACACTTGTCTTTACGGCGACGGATGCCGTGGGACTGCCAGTGACAATCACGAATGGCAACGGGTTGTGGGTACGCGAAGACGAGCTGGATGCTTACTTCACGGACGGGACGAAGCTGAAGCGTTGGAGGGCCGCCACTGGTGTCGAAACCATCCCCGCAAACTTCATGGATCTGACTGCGGTAACGAAGAATGTTCAAAACAATACCGTCGTAGTGGATCGCGGCAACCATGCTGTTTTCGAAGTGGATAGTGATGGTAACAAAGACGTGGTGGCCGGCAATGGCCGCCCGTTCGGGCGCTCGGTTGGAAAAGCCAACGCCGTCGCCCTGAATGGACCGAGCAGCATCTGGTATCTGCCCGTAGGTGGCTTTCTGGTCGGCTTGGATCAAGGCGCGGGCGTTTGGCAGGTGGACTCCGGCAACAACGCGGCCGAGTTTGTTTTTGGCGAACCTGGTGTTCATGCGGGCGACGGCGAATGGTTTCAAAAAGGCCGGCGCGATCCCAAGGTCAGCAATGTGCAAAGTGTGACCGTGGCTCCATCCGGTGACATCGTGATGATCGAGGGAGGTTACATCCGGAGAATTAAGTTCCTTCGCCATAAGCCGTGAGAGAACGTCTCATGCCCTGAAAGTTTTTCCGCGGAAGCAAAACAGCGTTTCTGCGCTTGCAACGAACCTCGACATTACCGCTCGCCTTTCGCCAAACGCGCCGGCGGCTGGGAATTCCCGGGACGCGATTTCTGCTGCTCGTGAACGTGCGAGCGCAGCGGATGCGATTGGTCCAGCCGCTGCCCGACTTCACCACGCCGGATTATTTCCTGCGAAAATCTTTTCGCATCTCCACCTCGCGCTTCGGCATTGGACAGGCGGAGAACTCGAACCGCACGCCGCTTGGCTTGCACCGCATCGCGCAAAAGGTTGGCGGCGGCTGGCCGGTGGGCACAGTATTCAAAAGCCGCGAAATGATCGGCTACACCTGGCAAGGCCGCAACGGCGCGGCGATTACCAACCGCATCCTCTGGCTGGAAGGATTGGAGCCAGGCATCAATCGCGGCCCGGGCGTGGATACGTTCGCGCGATACATTTATATCCACGGCACCAACGACGAACCCTCCCTGGGGCGGCCTGCTTCCCACGGCTGCATTCACCTGAGTGGCGCGGAACTCCTGCCGCTCTACGATTTGCTCCCGTGCGGAACGCTCGTTTGGATTGACTGACCATCCGAACCAGCCAACGGGTGATCAGGTGGACCAGTTGCTTTTATGAATGATCCGTTTTCCCGATTGAAAAGCAAAGTGGAGGCTGCGCAAGCTTATCCACATGGAGAAGCAATTCATTTTCACGCACGGTTTTCTCATCAATCGGGCAAACATCAGTTACGCGCAGTTGCTGAGCGGCGGCACCATCAACCACGTAAACGTGACGTTTCAGGACGGCGTGACACTCACCATTAAAGCAGAAAACGAGACCGTCGCGATCGAGACGCTGAGACTTCTCGAGCATGGTGAGTAGCGTCATCTCTGAATCACATCCGTCTGCCGCCCATGCTGATTTAGTTCCGTGGAGTGGTCCCCACCGCATGACGTGCTTTCCGCGTCCTCTTCGCGACAAGCCTTCCCCGTTCGATGTCTTTGATTTCGCCTTTGGTTTTTTGCCCCAGTGCTATAGAAAAGACTTCGGCCCAAGACTGTGCGAAAACTTTTACATCGCGTCACTGATCGGCTGAAAAAATCCGCCGCCGGCTCGCTCATTCCGCCAAACGAGCCCGCGCGCGTGAGCGCACTGCGCCGTTACGATGTGCTCGATACCCTGCCCGAAGCCGTCTTCGACGACCTCACGAAGATGGCCGCGCACATCTGCGACATGCCTGTCGCCGTGATCGCCCTCATGGATGAAAAGCGCCTCTGGTTCAAGAGCCGCGTCGGCGTGCCCCTGTCCGAAGTGCAGCGTGAAGCCTCTCCCTGTTGCCACACCATCCTGGGCGATGACTTGCTGGTGATGTCCGACGTGCATCGCGATTCGCGTTTCGCCAAGTCGCCGCTCGTCATTCGTGAGCCGCGCATCCGCTTTTACGCCGGCATGCCGCTGCGGACTTCGGACGGGTTCAACATCGGCACGCTCTTCGTAAGTGACGGGCGCAAGCGGCGCCTCGCCAGCCAGCAATGCGAAGCTCTGCGCATTCTCGCCCACCAGGTCATGGTCCAGCTCGAATTGCGCCGTCATCTCGTGGAACTGGAACGCAGCCTTTTCGAGCAGCGCCGCGCGCAGGATGCCCTGCGCAACTCCGAGATGTTCTACCAGGCGCTCGTCGAGTCGCTGCCGCAAAACATTTTGCGCAAGGACACCCAGGGCCGGTTCGTTTTCGCCAATCAGAAGTTCTGCGCCTCGCTCGGCAAGTCCCTCGACGAAGTGCTGGGCAAAAACGACTGGGACTTTTTTCCGCCGCACCTCGCGGAGAAATATCATCGCGATGACTTGCGGGTCATGAGCACGCGCCAGGTTGTCGACACCATTGAAGCCAATCAGACTCCGCAGGGCGATCGCATTTTCGTTCACGTGATCAAGACGCCGCTTTACGACGCAGCGGACAATGTGGTGGGCATCCAGGGAATTTTCTGGGACGTCACCGAACGCAAAAAGACCGAGGAAGCGCTGGCTTACGAACGCGATTTGCTGCGCGCCCTGCTCGATAACATTCCCGACCGCATCTATTTCAAGGATGTGAAGTCGCGCTTTCTACGCATCAGTTCCTCCATGGCCCGGCGATTGGGCGTACAGGACCCTCTGGATGTGCTGGGTAAAACGGACTTTGATTTTTATCCGCAGACTCTCGCCCAGGAGTTCTTCAACGATGAACAACGCATCATCCTCACCGGGCAGCCGCTGATCAACAAACTGGAGCGCATCATCGATCGCGACGGAAGGGAAAGCTGGGCGTCCGTCACAAAAGTTCCGCTCTACAACAAGGCCGGCACGGTCACCGGCATCATTGGCATCTCGCGCGATGTGACGAAATTGAAGGAGGCCGAAAGCGCTCTGGAGCACGCGCGCGATGCAGCCCTCGAACACGCCCGCATCAAGTCGGAGTTTCTCGCCAATATGAGCCACGAAATCCGCACGCCGATGAATGCGATCACGGGCATGACGGACCTGTTGAGCGACACTGAGCTGGATGAAGAACAGCGCGAGTTCGTCGATACGATCCACAGCAGCACCGATACGTTGTTGGGAATCATCAACGACATTCTCGACTACTCAAAACTCGAAGCGGGCAAGCTTTCCGTCGAGACGCTCGACTTCGATCTGCGCGAGGTTGTGGAAGACACGGCCGAGATGCTGGCGCAGCGCGCGCAAAGCAAAAAGGTGGAGCTCGTTCACTCGATTGACGACGGAGTGCCGACGGCGTTGCGCGGTGATCCGCGGCGCGTGCGCCAAGTGCTTTCGAACCTCGTGACCAACGCCGTGAAATTTACCGAGAAAGGCGAAGTGGTCATTCGCGTGTCACGTCAAAATGAAACCGAAAGGGACGTCGGCATTCACATCTCCATCACGGACAGCGGCATCGGGATGTCGTCCAAAACGTTGCCGCTGATCTTTCGTTCTTTCACCCAAGCCGACGGTTCGACCACGCGCAAGTACGGCGGCACCGGCCTGGGCCTGGCCATTTCCAAGCAGTTGGTCGAAATGATGCGTGGACAAATTGGCGTGGAGAGCACGCTCGGAAAGGGTTCCACATTCTGGTTCGACCTGACGTTCGAAAAGCAGGCGCACGCAGCTGCCGAAGACGCCGACCTCCCCGACTTTCACAATCTCCGCGTGCTTGTGGTGGACGACAACGCCACATCGCGCCACACGCTGCAGCATCAGTTGGAACGCTGGCGTTTTCGCAGTGCGATCGCCACCGATGCAGCGGATGCGCTGACCCAATTGCGCGCTGCGGCCGCGGAGAACGATCCCTACGCCATCGTGCTGCTCGACATGCAGATGCCCGGCATGGATGGATTGACCCTGGCAAGTGCGATTAAAAACGAACCGACCCTGGCGCGCACGCGCACGATTATCCTCGCACCATTCGGCCAGCGGCTGGATCATGAATTGATGGAGGAATCGGGCGTGAGCCAATGTGTGATCAAACCCGCTAAACGCTCGCGCCTGCTGGACGCCCTGGTCAGCAGCACGGACGCAACATTCACGACTGCCCCGCATGTAACCGCGCGTGAGACGATCCCGGCGGTGCGCCCCAATCCCGCCGCGAAGTCATTGCGCATTCTTTTGGCGGAAGACAATGCCGTGAACCAGAAGCTGGCCCTGCGGCAATTGCATAAGCTTGGCTATGAAGCCGAGGCCGTCAGCAATGGCGCTGAAGTCCTGCAGGAATTCGAACGCAGCTCTTACGACGTCATCCTGATGGATTGTCAGATGCCGGAAATGGATGGCTATGAAGTGACTCGCAAGATCCGGGAGTTCGAAAAGCAGAACCCGGCGCGGCCAACGCCCGCTTACATCATCGCGATTACGGCGCATGCCCTGGAAGGCGACCGCGAACATTGTTTGAGCGCGGGCATGAATGACTATCTCACCAAGCCGCTGCACATTGCTCATCTCGAAGCTGCGCTAACGCGTGCCCTCCGACGGCGTCCAGGACCCATGGTTTCGGCCGCAGCCCTGGATCCAGTGTGCATCGCCGGTTTGAAGGAGTTGCGCGAACCGGGCCAGCCCGATCCGCTGGTAGAGTTGGCGGAACTCTTCAATCGTGAATCCGAAACCTGTATGCAGCGGGTGGAAGGCGCTTCCGCTCAACGCGACGCCAATACCGCAGCGCGCGCGGCTCATTCCCTCAAAGGCAGCGCCAGCAACCTCGGCGCGCACCGCCTGGCGTCACTATGCGCCGCGATGGAAGAGAGCGCTAAAAATCATGACTGGTCCGCGCTCTCCGGGCAGTTGACGGAAACGAAAACGGAATTGGCGCGGGTGCGAGAGGCCTTGCAACACGAGTTTCAGACGACCTGAGTGCCTCATCGGGGACGGGCCCGAAGATGCCTCAAGATTCTACTTGTCAGGGACCGCAACGTGCGCCACGTATCCGCATTGGATGTCAGCAGTGGAGGTTAAACAGGACAGTTCCAAGCCGCCGGTCGTTCTATTAATCGAGAATGATGAGAGCGACGTTTTCCTTTTTCGTCGCGCGCTGGCCAAAACCGGTTACGTCGGCGACCTGCGCGTCGTGGGCAGCGCCACGGAGGCGCGCGCTTACATGGAGAATACGCACCCGTTCAAGGATCCGTTGTATTATCGTCAGCCCGACTTGATTGTGTCGGACTTCCGGCTCGCGGGCCATACCGCATTGGAGTTCCTCTCCTGGCTGCGATTCCAGCCGGCAATCGCGCATATTCCGATCGTGATGCTCTCGGGCGTGGCGAGTGGGCTGAATGCGGAACGCCTGGCGAAGATTGGCCCGAAGGCCTTGATTCTCAAATCCGGCGATGTAGCAGAACTCGCCGCGAGTCTGGAACCGCACTTGCCCCGACCTACAACCTGAATTCTACACTCCGTCCACATTCTGGCCAATAATGGACGCTGTACTTCCCGACCACTGGAGCTGTTTAAGCAGCAGCCGCGGTGCAAAAGTGTTCAACGCGCTGCCGCGAATTGCAGCTGGTTCGTTCTGTGCGAGTTGGCTGCTTTGCCCCAGATTGCGCTTGCGGAAGGCGGTCAGCTCACGCGGCCACCAGTTCACCCTCGACCGCGACGTCGCTGTGCGAATCGTCTTTGGCCATTTGCAGGGGCAGAAGTATTTCGAACGTTGTTCCCCTTCCGACTTCCGACTGCACGCGAATCATTCCGCGGTGCTGCTTGACGATCCCGTAGACAGTGGAGAGACCCAGTCCTGTGCCTTTCCCTATCTCCTTCGTGGTAAAAAAGGGTTCGTAGATTCGCGGAAGCACCTCGGGTGGAATTCCGACCCCGGTATCCGTGACGCTCACCACGGCGAACCATCCAGGCTTTGTTTCGGAGGAATTGTCCATGTCGGGAGCAAAGAGTTCTCGCCGGCTCGTGGTGATGATCAGTCGCCCGCCTTCAGGCATGGCGTCACGGGCATTGACCGCAAGGTTCATCAACACTTGATCGAGCATCCCTTCGTCAGCTCGAAGAGTTAGGGGTTCAGCGCAAGGGCATACCTGCATCGCGATGTTTTCACCGAGGATGCGTTGCAGCATTTTGCTGAGTTCAGTGACGGCATCATTCAGATTCAACTCCTTCGTTACCATCACCTCTTTGCGACTGAACATGAGCAATTGACGGGTCAAGCGGGAACCGCGTTCGGCGGCTTTGAGTATTTGCTGCGCCCCCTGAGCCACTTTGCCGGCGACTTTGTGAACGGCGATCATCAAGGAAGCATGACCGACGATAATGCTCAAAATATTGTGAAAGTCGTGAGCGACACCACCGGCGAGGTGCCCGACTGTTTCCATTTTCTGCGAATGCCTTAATTGCTCCTCGACCTGCTTGGGTCCCGTAATATCGCGCGCTACGACTACAAATCCGGCACGCCCATTCACGGGCAGTCCGCTGACACAAAGGTGGATCGGAAAAATCTCCCCTGCACGGCGCTTGCCAGAGAGTTCCAATTCGGCCATGCCGTTGGCATCTGCCGCCTGAATCGCTTCGGACCATGTGCCACGACCTTCTTCCGTAAAAAGGTCGCCAAAAGGAAGCGCGGTTAACTCAGCCGTACCGCGGCCGAAAATGCGCTCGGCGGCTGGATTGCACGAGACGATGGCACAGTTCTCGTCCAAGGTCAGAATTCCGTCAGCCAGAATCGCTTTTAGCCTTTCCTCGCTGGCGCGCAATGCTTCCTCCACGTTTTTACGCTTGGTTATGTCCTGGCTCACCATCTGGAATTCATTGATGACCTGATCTCGGTCAAAGAGCGCGCGGACCGTGCATTGTTCCCAGCCCAGGCCTTTGGCCGTTGAGACACGAGCATCGTAAGTCAGCAACGGATCCTCGGGGACCAACTGCAGGAAACTGGAGAGAGGAATTTCCAGATCGAGCGTCGAGACCTGGGGAAGAAAACTCGTGCCCATCAATTCGTGGCGCGACTTTCCGCGAGACCGACAAAAGGCGTCGTTGACAAAGGTCAGGTTTCCGTGCCGGTCGAAGCGGCAAATGGATTCCGTTTGGTCTTCCACCACGGCGCGATACCGGAGTTCGCTGGCGGAGCGTTCCGCGGCCGATGCCGCCAGCAACAGATTCGCAATCGCCACGACTGCAATGTAGCTCCCCACGAGCAGCAGCGTCTGCACCTCGGAATCCAGCACAAACGGGCCGCGCTTGCCCAACACGGCATGGATGGAAGCGACCGCCACGACCAGTGTGCTGAGTGTGGCACCGCGTACGCCGAACCGTAGCGCAGCCCACACGACAAACGGATACGGGAGGAACGCGAGCGGATACTGAGCTATGCCGTGCGCATACCACGATTCAAATGAAAAAACGGTCGCGGTAATCAGTCCAGCTGCGCACAGCACCAACTCCACTGCGCGTGGGCCGCTCCAGCGCGGGAGCTGAAAATGGCTCCAGGTCATGAAAAGTGGGGCAACCACCAGGCAGCCCATCGCGTTTGGAATCCACCACATCAGAAATGCGCTTCCGAGGTTCTCCCAATCCGCCTGCCCTGCGGCATAAACACTCGCCACATTGAACAACGCATTAATGGTTGTGCCAAACAAGGCCGCCAGCGCCACAAATCCTACCGCGTCGCGCGTCCGTTCCATCCGGCTTTGAAAGCTCACGGATTTTTGCAGCAGGTACGCGCAGATGGTGGCGCCGACACAATTCCCGAGGGCAGTGCCAAAGGTGAAAAAGCCCAACGGCTTTCCATCCATCACGGAGAAAAGGAAGGCCCCGATCGCGACACCGGGAAGGAACCGATATCCAAAGAGTATGACAGCAGCGAGAGCAATGCCTGCGTGCGGCCACACGAGCGCGATGTCCCCATTCATGAAGGTCGCGTGCTTGCCCAACCAACCTGCCAGAAAGTAAATAGCAATTAGGCAAACCACGCGGGTCGGTGTTCGCAGTGCAGTAGTTGAACGATTTTTCATACCAAGGGCCAAGAACAGTCATCGGATCGTCAAGAAACAGCCTTAAGCCTGTTTTCCGAGCAAAAATCCTCGGTTGCCGGACAGAACCCTGACGGTCGTATGACATTACTCGGCAAGGCTTTCATGATTTGCACGCACTGGAATCCGGCCCCGCCCACGAATCAAACCTTCCCCTCTCATTCAGGTGTTTTCATAACCTGCCGCTAGAATGGCAAAGGTTAAAAATTGGCTAACATCTTACTCATTGAGGACGAAGAAATGCTTCGCGCGCTTTTCTGCGAAGTACTCGAGATTTACGGCCATTCCGTCATCGCTGCTGCGAACGGCGAGGAAGCCATCACGCTTTTCAATGATTCCATTGAGTTGGTGATCACCGACATGAACATGCCGCGCAAAAGTGGATTGCAAACCGCCGCCGCACTGCGCCAGCGTACACCGAACATTCCGATAATTGCGATGAGCGGCCATCCCGCGCAATCCGAGGAACTCAGTCGATTCGCGACTGAACGCGGCGCGAACCGCTTTCTGTTCAAACCGTTCACCCCCGATGTCCTTTGCCAGGCCGTCACAGAAGTGCTGGCTCTCGTCTCCTCAATGGCTCACACCTAGAGCCGCTGTGGTTGCGACGGGCGGCAATGACTTCGTGCCTAGATTTCGGAAAAAGATTCCCGATTAAATGTGCGCGCGAGCGGCACGGAGGCACTCATTTGTCTGGGAAGACAAATGTTTTGGCCGAAATGAAACAAACGATGGACCATCATTCGAACTTGCCGGCGACCTCTTTTTGGCGCTTCAGCCACTTCCTGGTTTTGTGGCCATCCGGATTTACGTCTGGAATCGTCTGAACGGCGCGGGCCTCCGGAGCTAGAGGCGCCGCGGGTGCCATTCGCAGCGGCGGCAACTCCGCACCTTCGTAAACTTTTTTCGGCTCAGGAACTTCGTCGGCCGTTGAATGGTCGGAGCCATTCACGCCGTTCACGGGGACTTCGATCTCTTTGGGAACCTCCGGCAGGACGATGCTTTCCTTTGTCGTGGGAGCGTCAGTTTTGTCCAAAGCCATCGGAACTGCGGGGTGGGGATGACAAAGACCACCGGAGTATTCTCGTTCTTTTTGAGCTCGTGGATTTGCTCACATGCCCGCAACCCATCGATGCCCGGCATCTTGATGTCCATGAAAACAACGTCGTAGGATTTTTCGGCAGCGAGTTCGACCGCTTTCTCACCTGTCTCAGCCGTATCCGGGGTCATCTCAGCTTTTTGCAAGGCGAACATCACGGCGCGCAAACAGAGCGGGTCGTCATCAACCGCGAGAGACGAGGGCGGCATTCGAACTCACGCTCGGCATGACAATCGGCGGCGCGCTTGGCAAGGTGACTGGCGCCGCGCTCGGCACAATATCAGGCACAACCACAACTTCTGAGGGAACACTTGGAGTCGCGACGGATGTGGCGGGGACGGCAGTGGGGCTGGATTTGGCGCAGTGTTTGGCGGGATGGCAGGCGATTTCGGCTTGCTGATTACGATTGGTTTTTTCGCGGTGTGCTGTGCCGCTTTTTGTGCGAAAGCGGAATTGCCTCCACCCAGAAACGCCGCAATCACGAAGAGCAAGATGAATGGATGGAAGCAAACCTTCGCGTGGCCGAAAGCAGCCTCGCGCGCGCCTGCGTGTGCCGGTCCATATCAAACCGCACATCCCCGGAACTTCACAATTCCTCCCACGAAACAATGGAGTATTTGGGATCTGTGCTGGTTCCCAACGCCTCATCGTAGTGGATGCCCGCCGCACCATTGCTGTGAATGGTCTTCGCTGCAATCGAACCGTACACGTCCGGCGTGCCACCCAGATGGCCGCCGCGCCGGCCAGCTCCAGTCTGATTCGCCCGACATGTCGCCGTCGTTCACCGCCAGCCCGGAGATCGGTGGCGGATTGTCCTTCGTCTTCTAAGCGATGGCGCGCACGGGAATTTTCAACTCCGTCATTTTCGTGCGGTCCGCGTCCACCGCGTCCTGGGAATTGCGCGCCGACCTCGTGAGCAACTCACCCAATTCCTCACTCAACGTTTCCAATTCACCCTCCTTCATCGCCAGGGCGCTCTCGGCCGCGGCGGTTTGCGATTTTTTCGTGGCGATTTCTGCGCGCTTGGCTGCGAGGTCTGCCACCGGCGGGTTCGGGGTGGGCACATGACCGTCGTCGTGAGACCCTGCTCCATGTCCACCGACAGCTGGACCGTCGCGTCCACATCTTTCTCCTGCAATTTCAGTGCAAATACGTCTTGCATGGTTTTTTCGCTTGAGGGTGTCCCTGGAAAGTCCGCGCACATGATGCCGGGTTGATCCCATGAACTGGTCGACTCGTAAGTGGCGTGCATAACCGGAGGAGACCCGTGGTTTCTTTGTGAGCGCGTTCTTTAAACAAAAATGCGCATGCCGTGTCTGCCAAAACTTATTGGAAACTTTTCACACCTTGTTCACCGGCGCTATCCACGCGTGAACGGCACAAATGCATGCGCGATCCTGCTCCCGTCGCGCACGGATTTTTGGCAGCACGCGCAGCATTGCACTCCTGCGCGTAGCGTTTCCCCGCCTGCGTACGTCTCAAAAAAGGCACGCGTGGCGACATGAATGCCACGCATTCCCGCCGGCTCGCGCGCGCAACCGACCCCCCTACGCATGATTCTGCCTGCGCACGCGTGTCGAGCCAATACCGTGCGCACAACGTTCCCGCTCACGCGTGGAATGTTCAGGGCACGTGTGATGTTATTTCGCTGCGCACAGATTTCCGCGGCGACGCGCGGTCTCTTTGAAACCCTGCGCGGTATTTCATTGGTTGCGCAGAATTTTGGCGGTCCACGCGCGCCTTCTGATTTTGCACGCGCAAGTTTTCAGTTTATGCGCGCGGATTTTCATTTCCTGCGCGCACTTTTAGAAAAACCACGCGTAGAGAAGGAAAAAACAGGAGTGTGGAACTTGAGCAGGCAGCAGGGCATCGGGTCTGGATCAGCCCGCTCCTTGCTGCGGCCAATTAGAAAAGCGCTGTAAATTTCCGGACGGCTGGAGAGATAGAAACGAAAAACGCCGCGACAGGCGGCGGTGACCGCCCGGAGCCGGCCTCCGACCATAAGACCGGAACGCACTTTGAGCGGAGAGGTAGAACCTCGCAAGATGTTCGATCGCAATCCGCGGCAACCGATTGATGTCCGTCGTGGCGCGCCCTACTCCTTCGACATGTTGTCAATGAATGCCGCCTGCTGGACCCGATCCTCCGCCTCGCGACGGACAAAGGCAACGGTACTGTCACCGGGGGCGCTTTTCGGCGTGGTCGGTGCGGGCTGTCCGGGCAATGGTGGAAGGGCCGCTGGCTTTTCTTTTTTTCGCAGTAGACCGAATGCTTTCTCCAAAGTTTTTTGAATCGCGCCGCGGTTCAGCCGCCGAAACTTGCGAATGGCGTGGGCATCCGGCACTTCGCCATGCACGGCTTCACGCAGGGTCCTGTCACGCATCATCTTGCGTTCGATCTCCTCGGACTCATACACACCTTTGGCATAGCAGTAACTGACTGCACCCAGCATTTGCTCAGCGGGCAAGGCGCCGGATTCCTTCGGCACCACAGGCGCGGCCCCCTGCTCCACGGTTTCAGCAGCGGCGCGTTTGATCATAACGGTTACACCCGTGTCAGAACCCGGATCCTTTGGCGCCGCGCCGGGCGCAAACTTGTTGAGATGCAAGACGGTGCTGTCCGATGAGTTTTTATTTTCGTTGCTCATAAGCCGGATGAGGCCAGCACCATCCAATCATAGTTCGCGCAGAGTGCGAGGATAAAATTCTGAAAAATCCATGGGCCCTCTGAGAAGCGTTCACGATGGGCGGTCACTTTTGCCGAGACTCGCCTCGCAGCTGATGTTTGACTCCGGAAAACTCATGACTCGCCCCTTCCACGGTTGGCGGACATTAGCATTCGCGCTGCTCGGCGCGGCAATCGTGCTGTGGATGCTCATGGTGGCAACACGGACTCCGCGAGTAGAACTGTTGACGCGCGCGCCCGGACCGCCGAATCCGCGCCTTTCCTTCCTGGGCGGGTGGATCGACCCCGTTCGGTCGACATGGCGAAATCTCCGGTTAAGATTGTTCGGCCCACCTCCAAATTTCTCCATCTCCGCGGAAATCTTTGAGTGTTCGGCGCCCTTCATTCCTCCGGAAGATTCTCTGCCCGCGCCTTTCGCAACCGACAAAATGTCAACACGCCTCTGGCTGCTCAAAACCAGCGAATGGGCTGTCGTCCGCAAGAGCATGGAGTCCAATGTTGTCGCCGTTGCCAGCCCGTCGGTTTGGACGTTCGAAGGACATCCAGCAAAGATCTTCATCGGTGAATCGCTTGCGGTCGGTCGTCAGCAACCAGGCATCGCCTTTGATGTGTCGGCGCGGGCTCGAGGCTCCAGGGTTGACTTGACGGCGTTCGTAACGCGCACCGCAGCATTCACGAATTTGCCCGCGCTGACGAACGGGGTCTCCATTCACACGAACCTTGCAGTCGGCGCGCGGGTGCAGATCTCGAGTGACCAGCGACTGTTCCTGCTCACTTCCAACGCGGTGGCTGGAAAGAGAATGGCGGTCATGGTGTCAGCGACCATTTACGAGTCGAAGAAGAAGTGACCCCATTCACTTTCTTCCATCAGAGTTCATCGGAGCGTTTATTCGCCTTTCACAATCGGCAAACTCGCGGCCGCCACGGCCTGTCCGTGCCGTTTCTCTTTCTCGTCGGGAACATGAAAACCAACACGGTCTGCCAGATCGGGAAATTCAATCTGCAAAACTCCTTTCGCGCCTTCAATGATCACATCGCCACCCGTCCCGCTCGTCACCCGTCCCAAAATCAGCACGTGATCAAAGTCATAAAATTCCGCGTAGTGCGCTATGGCGTACCCAAGGTAAGTGCCGATGCTCCGATAAATCTTTTCGGCGCGTTCATCGCCTTGACGCATGAGGAGTTGCACTTGCTTCAGCTTCTCGGGCAACGGCAGCCCCGGTTCCACTTCGATGCCCGCCGGGGTCATCAGGCGCCCGACGGCCTGCTGGGAAAAGTATTGCGCACCCACGCCACAGTCACCACTCCACTCGTCCCGCGGCGCGGCGGGATTGTAATCCACCGGAGCGAACGCCAGTTCGTTGAGCCAGCTCGTAATGTTCCCCTCGCGCGTGACGTAGCCGGCTGCGAGACTCGTGCCCAGCGCGAGACCGAGCACCGCATTCCGGCCGAGCGACATGGACCCGGCGAGCGCCGTGACTTCGCCATCGTTGACAACTTCGAGGGGCACGCCACCCATCGCGCTCTGGACTTCGAAGAACAGGTCCTTGACTCGCGCTTCAAATAAATCCGGCGCCACACCGCGGAACAGTGAAGCCACCTTCACACGGTTGTTCACGTAACATCCGGCGGCGCTTCCCCCGATGGCATCGACCCGCGGCAAGTGCGCAGCGGCTTTCTTTAACGAGTCCATGATGCCGTCGAAATGATATTGCGGGTCGGGGTGAAAATAAGGATCCCACACCGTTTCTTCACTAAACACGACCTTGCCATCGATGACCGCGGCGACTTTGCGATCGCTCCCGCCCAGGTCAAAACCAATGCGGCAACCGTTCAAATGGCGCCCCAAAGGCCTGGTGACAGAGCGCGCCGGAGGCAGTTCGCGTGTCGCCACAACCTGGATCGCGTGGTCGTAAATCTTTTCGCCGATAATGTTCGAGTCGAATTTCCCAACCGCGGTTTCGCGGAAGTGCCTTTGCAGTTTTTCCGCCAACGACGACGGTCCATCGAAGTGAATTCGCCAGCCACCCCAGCCCCACAAAAGGAATTTTACGAGCCGCTCGACGTGGCTGAAGTTCTCCCCGGCACGCGCGTCGCTTTCAGCGAAGACCTCGGTGGCGTGGTGGAACACCGAGCCGTCTGCCTGCTCCAAAGCAAGCCTCACTCGTTGTGACTGTCCGGAGGCTTTAACGCGTGTGGCGAAGGCGCGATAAGCGAGTACGGCCGGGCGGAAAGCGGGATCCAGCGCGGGTGTAACACGTGGCGTAATTGACAGCTCGGCTTTGGCATTCATGCGTTTTGGAAAACGGATTCTCCGCGCGAGCAGGGCCGTCTGGCAAGTTGGAGTTGGCGTTTACCGCATGTTGCTTTTTGGAAAGAGAACTTTGTCTGGCGCAGCGTTGAGCGCGAGGAGGAGCTTTTCCAAAAGGCGCGTTTTCACGCGGCCCGCTTCGCGCGGATGCACCAGATACCGCACCATCACTTCCAGCCACGTGTTCTCGCTGACGCGAAACATCACCACCGGTTTTTCTTTGACGTCAATCTCATCCACCGGCGTGCGCGAGAGGATGTCCCGATAAACCTGCACTTTCTCCGCCATCGATTGTCCAACCTCCGCTTCGGCAATGCGCTGCATCGTCGTCAGCACGAACTTCAAATCGCTCTCATATGCCACATGAAATTTGATTTCGTTCCAGATATACGGAAACAGCGGCCAGGAATAGTTTACCACTGGCGTGCTCAACACATTCGCATTCGGGATGCGAATAATGCGGCCGCTCGGATGGTCGGTGGAAAGATACTCGCCCCCGAATTCCCAGAGCGTCGTGTCCAGATAACTGACGTCGATCACGTCCCCACGCAGGTCGCCGATCTTGATGCGATCGCCGACGCGATAAGGGGCGCGGACGAGCAAATAGACCCATCCGATGAAACTTGAGATGGGAGTTTGCAAAGCGAAACCGAGAATCAAAGACACCAGACCCAGCGCGGTGACCGCGGCATACCAGTTCACGAACAGCACGGAAACAATCGTGAAGGCGACGGCAAGGATGACGACCAACCGCAGCACGCGTTTGAGGTTGAAGCGGTTGGCGGCATTTCGCACAAAGCCGATGGCAAAAACTTCCAGCAGGCGAGCGACGAGGAGAATTCCGGCGACCAAAGTGGCGCCGCGTAAATAGTTGCGCACTTTCAGCAACGTCTCCGGTCCCAGGAAATCCGATTTCCAATTCAGGAAAAAATGCGCTCCGAGCAACAGGGCCAGAACGATTCCGAGGGTCACGATCCAGAACTTATCCGCGTGGGACGCAGGCTGGCGCTGAATGGCGTGGGCTTGCTTTATGTGGCGTGGATCGGAAGTGGCCTGCGCCGCCTGTTCCATCTGCGCCAACGGTGTCGTATCCCCTCCGCCCATTTTACCTCCTGTCGTGCCGCAGTAGCGGCGTGAGAACAACTTATCACGGCCTGATTCGGAACGAAACTGAGCCTCTGCACGAACCGCTTGCTTTCAATCCGACTCGCCAGCATCGTGCGCGGGATGGATCTGCCAAAACAGCCTGTAACGCTGGATGTCCCGCAAGTTGAAGAGCTCTCGCGCCATTTCTCCACGTTTCGCCATGACGTGAACGGTTGCCTGGCGCTCGTCGTGGCCGCGACGGAGTTGATCCGCTACAATCCGGACGTATTGAAGCGCATGGCGAACACGCTAATCGAGCAACCGCCCAAGATCGCCGGCAAAGTGCGCGAGTTCATCGAGCAATGCGAGCGCATGATTGGATTGCGCAACGCGACGGAACCAACCTGGTATCCCTCTTTGTGGAAACACTCGAATCACGGTTCTGCATTGCCCACCGAAGCCGTGCCATTCACGCCTGACCAAATCAAATCGGTTTACAATGACGTGACGCACTTGAGCAAAGAAATGAGTCAATTGGGCTTCCTCCTTTCCGGCGTCCACGCTCTCGGAGATGCAAACCCAATGCACGCGGTGGACGCAATGCCGAATGTCGCTGACCAGTTCATGAAGGTCGCTTTGAAGTTCGAACAACTGGCGTCGCAGTTTGAACGTGCCGCGCACATCCAGGATACCGGGCCGCGGCGCCTGGCCAGCGGAGGCTCCTCCAAGCCGGTCACTTTGGCGTCGGAACAAGTGGAGCTTTTTCAACGGCGCCTCCGTAATTTCGAACGCGACATGCGCGAACATCTCACGCCGCTGTTGGAATTGAGCGGCCTGGCGCGGCGCAGCCCGGAAAAGCTGCCACCTCGCGCCGGCGAATTCTCCGAGGCGTCGCCGAAAATATCCGGGGAGATAAATACGTTTGCGGTGGAGTTCGACCGGACGTTTGGCATCGTACGCACGGGACAGGCGCGTTAAGGCGTTCCGCGCGATCTCAGGAACTACATTGCGCTGCGTGTTTCACGTACGACGCGCACAAATTCTCCCGCGAGCCGTGTGAGTTCCGCCCAGTTCCCCGACTTCAAAATCTCCGCGGTAATCAGCGACGAACCGACTCCGAGAGCGGCACAACCGGCTTTCAGGAACTCGGGGGCCGTCTGCAGGTCCACGCCGCCGGTCGGCACAATCCGCAAGTGGGGCAGTGGCGCGCGGATGCTTTTGATGTAGCCGGCTCCCAATTTGTCCGCCGGGAAAATTTTGATGAAGTCCGCTCCTGCTTCGTATGCCAGTTGCGCCTCGGTCGGTGTGTAAGCGCCGAGCATGACGGGCTTGTTCAGCGCATGAGCCGCTTCGACAATTTCATGTTTCGCCACTGGTGTGATGACATATTGCGCTCCCGCGTGAATGGCTTCGGCGCATTGGTGCGCGTCCAACACCGTGCCCGCGCCGAGCAGAATGCGTGGCCCCAAGCTGTCGTTCACTGCGCGCAATGCACGCAACGCGTCGGGCACCGTGAGCGTGATTTCGAGTGCGACCACGCCGCCCTCCACGAGCGCCTCGCACACAGGCCGAACGAGCTCGAACGATGGCGTGCGAACCACGGCCACGAGGCCTAGTTCCATGATGCGGGCGGAGATTTCCGAACGTGACAACATGAGCGGATTCGACGGAGAGAAGGAGCGCCAAGCAAGCAAAAGGTGAGGCAGCCCTTGCCAACTAATTTCTCTTGAGCGGGCTATCGAGGCATTCGCGCACAAACCGAGTCAATTTACCGATCGAATACGGCTTCGGCAGGAAATTTCTCCCCTCCATCAACGAAACATCCTTGCCCGCCATGCCCGGACTGTACCCGCTCGTGTAAATCACCTTTAGAGTGGGGCACTTCTCCACGAGCCGTTCCGCCAGTTCTCCCCCGAGAATGCCTCCGTGCATCACCATATCGGTAAAGAGCAGATCGATGGGCTGGTTCGCTTTGTCCCAAACCTCCAGTGCATCGCGGCCCGAGGCTGCCTCGAGCACGGTGTAGCCGTGAATTTTGAGCACTTGCACTACCATCTCGCGCAACGCGTCTTCATCTTCCGCGACCAGCACGGTTTCGCTTCCGGTGGGTGAGCTCGTGTCCGTAGGGCGATCAATATGCTCGGGCGCCTGTTGGCTCGTGGGGAAATGAACGCGAAAAGTGGTTCCTTCGTTCGGTGTGCTTTCCACCTCGATCCAACCGCGATGCTGACGGACCACGCCAAACACGGTTGACAGTCCCAAACCGGTGCCGTTGCCAGGAGCCTTCGTGGTGAAGAACGGTTCGAAGATACGGGTGAGAACGTGTTGTTCCATTCCGACACCGTTGTCCTGAAAAGTAAGGCAGACGAAATCACCTTCGCGCCGCTCCGCATCGGACGCCGTCGGGCCGCGGTTAATGGATGCGACTGAAGTCGTCAATACGATCCTTCCTCCGTTCGGCATGGCGTCGCGGGCATTGACCGCGAGGTTGAGGAAGATCTGTTCCAACATGCTGGTGTCCGCGTGAATGGCGGGCAGCGATGTCCCTGGGTTAAACACGATCTCGACGTGCTCGCCCACGAGTCTCTCCAGCATGTTGATTGTGTTCGAAAGAGTCTGGTTCAAATCCAGGTGACGAAACTGCATCGTCTGTTTGCGGCTGAACATCAGCAGTTGACGAATCAGTGTTCCGGCCCGGCTCGCAGCCGTCGTGATATGCTCCAGTGCTTTTGTTTCGACACCGTTTCCACCAAGCTTTTGCTTCAACAATCCCGCCTGCCCCTGAATGACTGTCAGGATGTTATTAAAATCGTGAGCGACGCCGGCGGCGAGTTGCCCGATGGCTTCCATTTTTTGGGCCTGCCGAAGCTGCCGTTCCAACAAGGCCCGTTCGGAAACGTCCTGCGCCAGCAGGAGCAGGTGCGGTTCCTGGCCCAGCGCGATCGGCGAGAGAGACACAAGCACTTCATGCAACGAACCGGTTTGATCGCGAATGTTCGCTTCCTGATCTCGCACCACCTGATCGCGCATCACACTTGCATACCATAAATCAGCACGATCAGGCTTTTCCCAAAGGAACAATTCGGCCGGCGTGCGACCGATCATCTCCTCCCGTTTGCATCCCGCGATCTGAGCGAGGCGCTGATTGACATCCAAAAAACGCTGATCAGAAATGCTCTGGATGCCCGTGGGAAGCGGGCTTTCATGAAAAGCCTTCGAGAAACGTTCTTCCGAACGCACCAACGATTCATTCGCCTTCGCCAGTTCGGCCATGTGCAAACGCGACTGGAAATTCAACGACCACTTCTTCGTGAGGGCGTGGGCCAGCTGTTGCACTTCGATGTTATCGAAAGGCTTTTTGAGGACGAGCAGTCCGTCCGGCTGGCCGACTTTGGAGCGCATTTCCTCCCACGAGTAGTCCGAGTAGGCCGTGCAAACGACGATCTGGAGTTCAGGGTTTACCTCCCAGATACGAGCGATGGTTTCAACGCCATCCCATCCCGGCGGCATCCTGACGTCCACGAACGCCATCGCGTAGGGACGTCCCTCCTCAAGAGCTTTCTTGACCATCTCCAATCCATCCTGTCCTTGATAGGCTGAATCCAACTCGAATCCAGCGGGGCGGGCCGTCGCGTCAGGAGAGTCGAACAAGGCCGCCCTCATTTTGTCCAACGAAGCCTTCCGCGAAACATCCGGACAAAGAATCTTTTTGAAGTCCGCATGGATGCTCGTGTTGTCATCGATGACGAGAATGCGGCGATTCGTTTGAATGTCTCCGTTGTTCATACCTTCTCAACTGTGGCAGGAGCTTCTTCCTTTCGGGATGGGGCACCGGTTGGAAGTTCCAGCGTGAATTCCGCGCCTTTCCCGGGACCGTCGCTTCGTGCGGTCAGAGATCCACCCATTTCCTTCGCAGCGTTCGCGCCGCTGTGCAGGCCAAACCCGTGACCACCTTTCTTCGTCGTGAATCCGTGATTGAAAATCTTGTTCAAGTGATCGGGTGGAATACCGATCCCGTTGTCGCGGACCACAATCTTCACGCGGTCGGCGGCGGCGAGGCCAATCGTGATCACCAGCCGCTTTTCATTAACGCTTCGGCTATCCATCGCGTGTTTGGCGTTCCGAAGCAGGTTGATGAGGATTTGCAAAACCTTGTGGCGGTCCACGCAAACCTTCGGTGTATTTTCATCGAATTCGCGGACCAGTCCGATGTGATGCCGATCGAAAGCAGCCGCATTCATGCGGAGCGCGTCCTCGACCAGTTCAGGAACGGTCAGCCACTCATAAACTCCGGACAGCTTGGCGTAGTTCTGTTGCATCGCCACGATCTCTTTGATGTGTTCGATGTTCTGGCCCACGGAGTTCATTTCCGTAATCAGTTCGGCGTGGTCATTGGCCAGCGCTTCGGTGACCGAGCCCAGAAAATCGGGGATGAGTTTGCCTTTGGGATCGGTAGTCAGGAATTCGGCGAGCCGGCCATTTTGCTGCCGGATCATACCCACGGCGCGGCCCAGGTCCGTTACTTCGGAGCTGCGCAAGCGGTCGCTGACCAACGCAGCCGATACGCTCACGCTGTTGAGAATGTTCCCGACGTTGTGCAGCACACCGGTGGCGACTTCCGCCATGCCCGCATTTCGCGAGGTATCAATGAGTTGGCGGTTGAGCTTGTCGAGCTGCTCGGCGTCCTGTTTTTGCCGAGTAATGTTGTGGAAGATGCCCCGCACCGCCACCGGATAGCCCTCCTCAACCAACACCGTGCCACTCTCGCGGATCCACACCGTTTGGCCGTCCGCGGCGATCATCCGATACTCAAAACTGTAAGGCTCGCAACGGCTGGCGAGTTCGCTTCGCGTTTGAATGGCCTTCGCGGCATCCTGCGGTTGCAGTTTTTCCTCCCAAAACGTGGGATTGCTCAGCCACGCGTCAGGAGAGTAACCAAGAATTTCCTCGCTCTGGCGGCTGACGAACGTGAATCGGAACGTGTCGGTTCTGCGTTCCCAGACGATGCCGTCAATGGAGTGAATCAATGCCTCCATTTTCTGTTGCGAGAGGTTCAGGGCGGCATCCTGCGCCTGGATTCGCGCCAGCATTTCGTTAAACGACTGCGTGAGCCGCCCCAGTTCGTCGTTGCCGTTTCGAACCACCGCGCGAACGGAATAATCCTTTTTCTCCCCTACGATTTGCGCCGTGTCAGCCAAATGCAGAACGGGATGAGTAATCGTGCGCCCCAAGCGTTTGGAAAGAAAAGTCGCGAGAAAGGTTGAGAAGCACACGACGCCAAGAATAACCAAACCATAAAAGCCAAGAAGTTTCAGGAGGGTTTCCCGGAAGTTCGAACGCAGATAGAGAGTGCCAATCCGCTCCTTGTGAAGTTCGATAGGCTGGGTGAGAAGCAGGTGCCCGTCAGCAAACCGATGTTGTCCCGCCGGAGGAAAACTCGCCAGCGTCTTCGGGTCTTCTTTTCCAAACACCGCGAACACGGACCCATCCGGCAGCACCACGGAAGCTGAAACCACACTCGGTTTCGCCACGAGCGAACTGACCAACTCCGTAGCCGACTTTTCGTCTTTGAAAGCCACCGCGGCGGTGCTGTTACGGGCAATGATTACGGCGACAGTTGTAAGGTCCTGCTGGAAGTTCGATCGGAAGTTCAGGATTTGAAAAGTGAAAAGCGCCGCGATCGCCACCAACAGGACCGCCCCGCAAATGACGAGCGTCATCGTGAGCATTTTCCTTTGGATGGGGAGATCGCGAAAAAATTTCATGCCCTGAAGCTTTTCGCTGGCGGAAGCGCGAGCACGTCACCACGCAATAGCCGTGGTGAACCCTGTGTTTTGACGCGGGCGCAACATTCCATGATGAAGCTTTATCGGCATTTATCATGCGAAGTTTACCGCAGCCAACGGTCGAGAGGTCGGTGTTCGTTTTTTCAGTCTCCTCACAGGGTCAAAACCGTTTTTGTGTCAACCGGTCAGACACCGTCGCTGCCTTGTCCACCTTCACAGTTGAGAAAGTTACTGCGAGATGGCAGCCTACACACGACCCGATGACTGCCATTCACGCGTTCCAACGTCTCGCCGCCATTGCTGTTTTGCTGGCGTTCTCGTGCCACGCGCCACGCCTGGCGCGGGCCGATGCCATGCTCCAGCTTTTCAATGTGAATTACGACGAGCTCATCACGAAAATGCCGGAGATTGCGGAGGCCGGTTACACATCGCTCTGGCTGCCGCCGCCGACCAAAGGCGGAAGCGTCTTCTCTGTGGGCTACGATGTTTACGACCCATTCGATCTTGGCGACAAAGACCAGCGCGGCACCGTACGGACTCGATATGGAACCAAGGCGCAACTCTTGCGCGCAGTGGAAATCGCACATCGATTCGGCCTGCGTGTTTATTTCGACAATATCATGAACCATCGGGGCTTCGTCGTGCCGGGATACGACGCGAACACCCCGACGAATTATTACCCTGGACTTGTGCCTGGGGATTTTCATTTGCAGACGATTGGCGGCGGCTTTTATCGCAGTTGGAACAACATCGGGAACTGGAACAACACCTACGAGATACAAAATAATCCGCTCTCCGGCCTGATTGACCTCGCGCAGGAAAACCCAAACGCAAACTTCGGCGCGAACTATGGCAACACGGCGGGCAGTCCATTCTTCATTCGCCAGCCGAACAATCGCGAATACTATTACGATACCAACCTCGCTGCGCTGCCGGGTGGCTTGCGTCCCTTCAACGGAACCAACGGCGACCTCGTGGCCGAGAACACCGGCGCGCACCTGATTCGCGCGGTTTGCTGGTTATTGAGCGAGACTCACTGCGATGGCTTTCGACTCGACGCCGTGAAGCACGTGCCCGGCTTTTTCTTCGGCGACTACGGCAACGCGAGCGCGAACGGTTACTGCGGCGCCATTCAGACGATGTTCGATTACGTGCACGGTTACGGTAACAACCTCCTCGGTAACGGTTATGTGGAAGGCGACGACAATCGCAACAGCAACTACGACGCGGAAGCGACCCGCAACGACGCGCTGATTTTCGGCGAACATCTCGGCGAACCGCCCAGCTACGATGATTATCTCGGTCGCGGCATGAGGTTGTTGGACAATCCGTTGCGCAACAACTTGAACAACATCCTCGGCAATCCCAGCGCGTCGCTGGCCGGGTACGAACAGCGCGACGCGGGTGGTTTCAGCGCGCCTAATCGCATCATGCACGCGGCCAGTCATGACAACGGCTATTCCAACCATCGCGAATTGCAGAACGCTTATTATTTTCTCCGCGAAGGTATCCCGCTGATTTATTCGGATGGCTACAACCAGGAGAGTTCAAGCGGCGGTGACCCGTTTCCGCGAGTAGCCTACGCGCCTTATCTCGGACAGTTCGGCGACAACAAAATGCCGGATCTCGCCTGGTTGCACGGTCAACTCGCGCGCGGCGGAACGCGCGGGCGATGGGGGGACGCCGATGTCATCGCCTTCGAGCGCTACGACTACCGCGAAGGTGGAAGCGCCGCGGACCAGACGGTTGTGTTCTTCGCGATGAACGACAATTTTGGCAATCCCGGCGACATCAGCTTCGATGACGGCGTGGCGAACATGACCGGCGATACGTTCTATGAATGTTTCCCAGTGCAGAATTCGCGCGGACAAGGTGTCGTGGTTGGTTTTCCGCCCGGCTCGGTGCTGGTGCAACATGCGGATTCCCCGGGCAACGATCGCGCGTGTTCAAAATTGCTCGTCCGCCTTGCCACCAACATCAAAGCCGATGCGGAGAGCTCGAAGAATGATCCGAATCCCGTGAACCGAAAAGTTTACGTCGGCTCACAAGCGCTCGCTCCCGGCGGTGGCGCGATCGAATTCAAAGTACCGAGTGGCGGTTACGTGACTTACGCCTACCAGTGGCCCGAAGCCAGCCGTGCGGCTCTGCGCGATGTGATCGTCTTTCGCCACAACGGCGTGCAAGTGCCGGACATGATCGTGAACCGAGTCGACGGTCGTGACGGCGACAGCGGGTTCAACCCGCGTTTTCCCTTCAAGAATCGGGGCAGCATCGACCAGTTTGGAAATGTGATTCGCGGCACCAATGTTGGGACGCGCAGCTATGCCATCGACATTCCCATCGTCACAAACGCCGCGTTCGACATCGTGGTGCGACCGGACGCGTCCGTGGACAACGTCCTGGTGAAACTCGATGGCGGCATTGACTTGAACAGCCACATGAACATGGGTTCGACAAACGCCGACAAGCGCGACAACCGCCCCGGCGCCGCGACGGATGTGTTCCTCGGCTACGAACAGGCGCGCTTCCGCTATCGCCGCGGACCGGAGAAATTCGCCGCGACGAACATCGCGAACAACCATGTGTATTCGCTGGGCGCGGAGACATATCAGTACACCGTGGGTTCCGGCAGCGCGTCGGTTGCGCTCGGCAGCGGCGCGGGCGCGGGCATTACGACCGAAACCGCCCATTGGGTGTTTCACAATCCCACTGTTCCGGTAACCGGCGGCGCGAGCCCGCCCGCCACACAGCGCGTGCCGCTCGCGCCAACAGGCGGTCAAACGACCAAGCTTTGGGTGAAAGTTGGTTACCAATTCGACACCGACAACGGCCGAATTTACTACACGACCGATGGCTCGAATCCCGAAGGCTCCTTCGGCACCGGGCGCGGCACCACGCAAGTGATCTCGCTCGGATTCGAGCACACGGAATCTCAAGTGGATGGCACCGTGGATTGGTGGACGAATTCCATTCCGGCTCAGCCGAACGGCACAATCGTGAAATACAAAATCGCGATGTACGACGATGGCATTAACCCGATCTCCGATTCAAATGATGCCAAACGCTACGGAGTTTCAGAATTTGTGATCACGAATTGGAACCCGGCCACCGCGTTTGTCTATCTCCACAACGATCGCAACACGAACTTCTCGCGCATCGGATTGGAAGAGGGTTTTCACATCGTGCGCGCGCGAGCGTTCCTCGATCGCTCCGGCAAATCGAGCGTGTTCAACACTTTCTCGCAAACGTTCTATTACGACGCGGCGCCGCCCGATGGCGTGATTGCGTTCCCGCAGACGAACGGGACGATCACCAGCCAGCACTACGGCGTGGTCGTGCGCGCGGATTCGAGCGTCACCACGGTTGAATACAACATCGCTGACAGCAATCCCGCCAATGACGACGCGCTCACCGGCTTGAACAATGGCAACGGTTCGAATGTCTGGGCCGTCGCGACCAAAGTTTCGCCGAGCGGTTCGCTGACTGCTCAGTATCCCAATTTCCCGCAGGAATTTCGTTTCAACTATTACGCCGTTCCTTCTGGCAGCAATGCGGTCATCAGCGTGCGGCTCAAGGAAGCGACGACCTCGGTGCTCACGAATCGTTTCAAGCTTCTGACGCGAACCGTGAACACGCTGGCGCCGGCGCAAACGCTGGAAGTGGCCTTCCCGAGCGCCGACGGACAAACGCTCTCGCTCGGCGCCAACAGCAGTTACACGTTGGTCTTTCGCTTCAGCGACGTGCTCACGGCCAACGTCACGAACTTCGTGATCAAAATTGACGACGCTGTGCAGCCGCGCTTCTCTCCAAGCAACACCGCGCTCTACGTCTTTCAGGACCAGACCGGAGGCGACGGCAAAAACGAATTGCGCTACACGTGGACAAATATCATTTCCGGCCAGCACATCATCGAAGTGAACTTCAACGGCGATGGGCTCGCACTGGAAGCCGCGCGGTTCGTGAACGTGAACATCAGCGGCGCGACCGTGAACATCGTGCAACCACCCGCGGCCGATTCGGAGGGACGTTCGCCTTATCAGATTATTCTCCCGTCTGACAACGGCGTGCCCTTGATGAACACGTTCACCATCACGACTGAAACAACGACGACACCCACGAATGTGCTCATCAGTTTCAGCACGAACCTGTTTGCGGGCGGCGCAGCCACGCGCGACACCAATTTTGTCGGCAACGCCGCGCGCTGGAACTTTGTCTGGAGCAACATCGTGGAAGGCACGTTCACCATTCGCGCCGACGCGCTGGGCGGCGGCACAAATTCCACGACGCGGGTGGTCCAGGTGATTTACGCGCCCATTGATCAGTTCCGTTTAATTGCACCGAACAAAGTAGGCGACACGTTCAGCTTTTCCATCCAAACGCTCGACGGCCGCACCTACGTCATCGAATACACCGACGACCTCGCGAACCCAAGCTGGCAGCCGCTGCCCAATGTGAACGGAGATGGCACGGAGAAGGTCGTGAGCAACAACGCGCCAGGGGTGCCACAACGATTCTACAGGTTCAGAACGCTGTAACGCGCGGCCAAAGTCGCTGCAGAGTTCGCCAGCAACATGCTGGTGGCACGTGAACAATTTCCCTGAAAAATAATCCGAGTCAGTGCAAGTTCCTCGCAGGCAACGAATGAAAACGTGGCAATTGATTCCGCTGGGTTTGTTTTTCACTTTGTCGTCGTTGCGGCTTTCCTCGGCCGACCTCGTGCCCGTTCCTGATTTCGGTCTTCGCATCCAGCGGGGCTTTAGCATTTCAGAATTTGCCGGCAATGATCTGGCGCCGGATGTCTATTGCATGACGCTGGATTCCGCCGGGCGCGTCGTGGTGGGAAATGGAAATTCCATCCGCGTGCTGGTGGATAACGATGGCGATGGCGAAGCGGATGATTTCATCACCTTCGCGACTTTGTCCCGCGGTGTCATGGGCATGTGCTTCGACGGGACGTCACTCTACGTTGCGGCGGATGGCTGGCTCTCCCGTTACGACGATGCAAACGGCGACAGCATTGCCGATGGCCCGCCGACGCAACTCGTACCGCTCGGCTTCGGCGAACATGGCGGTCACGCGATGCGCAAGGGTCCCGACGGCTGGTGGTATCTCATCGGTGGAAACGACACGGCGTTCACGCCGGAAAAACATGCGACGCTGGAGGGCTCGCCCATTCTCAAGCCGGAAGCAGGCGCGTTGTTGCGGCTCACTCCCGACGGCACTCAGTGCGAGATCATCGCGCATGGTTTCCGCAATCCCTACGACTTCGACTTCAACTCTGACGGCGACATCTTCACTTACGACAGCGATGTGGAACGCGACGCTTTTCTCCCGTGGAATTATCCAACGCGAATTTATCACGTCGGGTACGGACAGCATCACGGCTGGCGACTCACGGGATACAAACGCAGTTGGCCTCGGCCCGAGTACTACACCGATACGGTGCCGATGCTGTCACGCGTCGGACGCGGCTCACCGACGGGCGTGACCTGCTACCGGCACTTTCAATTCCCGCCCTACTTTCGCGACGGATTGTTTTTCGCCGACTGGACGTTCGGCCGGATTTATCATTTGCCACTCGAAGCGAATGGCGCGAGTTACACGGTGGACGACGCGGACGTGTTCCTCGAACCAATCGGAACGCAAGGTTTCGCGCCCACGGATCTCGCGATCGCGCCGGACGGCTCGATGTTCATTTCCATTGGCGGACGCAAAACGCGCGGCGCCGTCTATCAGGTGCAATTCACGGGCGAGCGCCTGCCTCCGGTTCTGCCGCAGTTGGCAAACGCTGACTTGAACAATGTGCTCGCTGCGCCGCAACCGCTCGACGCGTGGTCGCGTGCCATTTGGATGCCGGCCGCCGCTCGTCTTGGCGCGCAATCGTTTGGGCAATTCGTCTCGGACAATTCGTGGCCCGACCAGTTTCGTGTGCGGGCCATCGAGGTGCTAACGGAAATATTCGGCGGCGTTCCGCCGGCACGGGCGCGAGCCGCAGCGCAGAGCGGTTCGGCCGCGGTGCGCGCGCGGCTCGCGTGGTCGTTGGGCCGCACGGCGGGAGACAATGCCGCGGCCCTGCTGCTCGCCCTGGCGAACGATCGCGATGCCACGGTTCACCGTTGCGCGCTCGACGCCATTGCGGACCAAGCGGGGCTCTTTGCCCCGGCAGACCTGGTTCGCGTGACACAGGCCGGGCTCGTGCATGAAGACAAATATGTGCGCCTCGCCGCGGTGCGCGTCGCAAGCCAGATGGCCGGAGAGGCGTGGCTCGAACTGACGACGGCGATGCCAAAAAGCTCGCCGGCTGTGACCGAAGCGGCGGTCGCACAGGTTTGGCGAACGCCGGACCGGCTGGTGCATCCTGAGATCGTTGCTCCGCTGACAAATTTTCTCGCGCAGACACGGGACGCCGGGTTGCGGCTCGACGTGGTGCGCCTGCTGATTCTGGCTCTCGGCGACTGGCATTTGAACAACCCGGCCGTGGAAGTCTTTACCGCTTATGAGCCGCCGGTCCCGATTGGAAATGAATTTGACGTGCCAACGCTGCGCCGCCTGGCGCGCGGACTCATTCCTTCGGGCAATGCGGCGCTCGACACCGAAGCGGCGCGGTTGCTCGCGATGCTGGAGGACGACGACAAGCGAACGCCCACATTACTCGCGAACTTGATTACAGAGCGAAGCGATGCGAGTTCAGATTTTCATTACCTCGCCTGCCTGGCGCGCCTTCGGGCGAGCGCGCCGGAGAATTCCACGCGCATCGCCAACGCCATCATCGCCTTGAATCGAAAACTCGGTGGCCAGGAGACGCGCGTGAAACAGAATTGGAATGCGCGGCTGCTCGAAGTCGTGCAGCAACTTCTTCGTCGCGAACCGACGATCGGCGATGCGCTGCTGCGGCATCCGCAATTTGTCACACCCGGAAATGTTTTTCTGACTGCGGCCTTCGAAGGTGAAAGAAAGTTCAACGTGGCCCGGGCTTTTCTGAACGCCGCGCGGGCGAACCCCAACTTCCCGATGTCGAGCGAACTGATCGCCCTGCTGGCGATGCTGACCGCGGATGAGGTCCTGCCGCTCTATCGCCGTCATTGGGGCAACATCGTTCTGCGCGATGAGATGCTGCCTCGGTTTGCCGAGCGCCCGGTGCCTGGAGACCGCGATAAATTCCTGGCGTCCCTCACATCACCGCAACCGCCCATCATGAAAGCGAGTGTCGCGGCTTTGATGAAATTGCCGCCCGATCCATCGGGAACAAATCTCGCCGCGCCGCTTCGGCTGTTGAACCGCGCGATTTCCGAACCGACGGAGCACGCATTGCGTGCGCAATTGGTGGCGCTGCTTTCCACGAGCCTGAAGCAGCAGTTCAAAATCGAGGAGCCACCCGACGCCACCGACGCCGTGGCTTTGCGGAAAGCCTATCAGCCGATGTTCGATCACATCGCGGGAAAATATCCCGGCCTCATCCGCGCCATCAGCGCGGACGACAACGACGATCCGTTGAAGTGGAATGGCATCTGGCGTGTGGTGCCATGGGCGAAGGGCGATGTGGGGCGAGGCAGCGGAATTTTTACGCAACGCGGCTGCGCGGCCTGTCACGGCGGCATGACTGCCATCGGACCTGATTTAGCCGGTGCTGCGCAACGGATGTCGCCGGAGGATTTGATGAACGCGATTGTGTTTCCGAGCCGGGACATTGCGCCGCCGTATCGCACCACCACGTTTCGCCTGCGCAACGGCGAATCATATACGGGCATCGTCGCGTTCGAATCCGCCGATGGCTGGATCGTGCAAACCGGCGCCGGCGCGAGCGCGCGCGTAAACAGCGCCGAGGTGATTTCGCTCCAACCCGGCTCGGTATCCATCATGCCGGCCGGATTGTTGAATGGATTGGGTCCGCAGGAGCTCGCGGATTTGTATGCCTATCTGAGATCGGTGGGGGCGCGTTAAGGGAAGTCAGGCAGTGTTCTACGGGAATTAAGATTACGAATTCGGAGATCCCCTCGTAATCCTAATCTTAACTCTTACTCGCAGTGACCCTTTTCAATCCTCCGCCTTCGTGTCGCGACTCAGCAAATCGTTCACCGCTTTGCGAACGTTCTTCCCTTCGTAGAGCATGGCGTGGACTTCGTCGATGATGGGCGTCTCCACGTTCAGTTGGCGCGCGAGACGATAGGCGGAACGACACGTCGGGACACCCTCGGCCAACTTCGTTCCGGGCTGCATCAACATTTCCAATTTTTCTCCACGACCGGCGCGTTCGCCCAAATCACGATTGCGACTCTGGTGGGAGAAGCAGGTCACCATCAAATCACCCAGGCCGCTCAGGCCCGCGAAGGTTTCAGGCTGCGCGCCGCGGGCGACGCCCAGGCGGCGCACCTCGGCGATCCCGCGCGTAATCAGCGCCGCCTTCGAGTTGTCGCCAAAGCCGAGTCCATCACAAACGCCGGCCGCGATGGCAATGATGTTCTTCAGCGCGCCGCCCAATTCCACTCCAAGCAAGTCAGGGCTGCGATAAACGCGGAACCGGGGCTGATGAAAAAGTTCCTGCACAGCGCGCCGCGTGTCCGCATCTTCGCTCGCGGCTACTATGGCCGTCGGCATGCCGCGCGCCACTTCCAGCGCGAACGTCGGGCCGGAAAGCGCGGCGACAGGGGCGCCCGGCGCGCAATCACACAGCACGCCACACATCGTTTTGCCGCTGTCGTACTCGATGCCCTTGGTGACACTGACGAGAATGGCGCTGGTGCCGCGCAACTGTGTGGACACTTCACGAAAGCCCTTCGACGCGACGGCGACGACGATGCATTCCTGACGCAAGGTCGCTTTCCCGAGGTCAGGCTCGCATGTCCAGTCGGCCGGCAAATCGAGGCCGGGCAAATAAAGCTCATTGCGTCGCGAACGCTGGATTTCGCCGAGCGCAGTGGCATTGCGGGTCCAAAGCGTGACGCGATGGCCATTCTCGTGAAGCACTTTGGCCAGAGCTGTGCCCCAAGCTCCCGCGCCGAGAACAGCGACGTTCACGAGCCAGCCTCCCGTTTCTTGCCGAAACGATTTTCCGTCCCGTTCATGAGACGTTGGATGTTGGTGCGATGTTTATAAATTGCCAGCGCAGCAATCACTGCCGCCACACCAATCATGGTGCGCGAACTCCGCGCCGGCCACCACGCGGCAAACGGCAGGATGGTCGCGGCGGCCATCGACGCGACGGAGACGTAACGCGTTGTGAAACACACAATGGTGAACGTGACCACCGCAATTCCCATCGCCACCGGCAAGAGCGCGAGGGCCACGCCAGCCGAAGTGGCGATGCCCTTGCCGCCTTTGAACTTCAGCCAGCAGGTGTAGTTGTGACCCAGGATGGCCACGATGCCGCCAATGATTTTCAAAGCTTCCTCCGTGGTTGAACTCTCTTCGACTCCGCCTGCAAGAATTTTGTAAGCAAACCAGCCGACGTAGCGCGCCGCTACAAAACCTTTCAGGGCATCGACGACAAAAACGAAAATGCCGGCCGGCTTCCCGAGAGTTCGAAGGACATTCGTCGCTCCGATGTTGCCGCTACCCACCTTGCGAATGTCCACGCCACGGCTCCTCGCGACGAGATAGCCTGTGGGAATTGACCCCAGCAGGTAAGCGGCAAGCGCAGTGACAATATAGGCGGCGGCTTCCACGGCGCGGAGAATTACTATGAGGTGCGCAAACTTCAAAGGGCAAAGTGCCGCGCGCGGATGGGATTTGGAATTTGTTCTCTTGAATCCGCGCTGGCAGAATCCGCGCGTGGCAGTGCAAAAAGGAAATGTCGTTCGGGTGGCCGTCATCGGCATCGGCTCGCTCGGCCAGCATCACGCGCGAATTTATGCGGAAATGGCCGCGGCCGGGCTGGTGGAGTTTGCCGGCGTATTCGACCATCACGCGGACATCGCGCAGAGCTTTGCCACGAAATACAAAACGGGCGCCTTCGCTTCGATTGAAGAGGCAGCTGAATCCAGCGACGCGTTGAATATCGTGACGCCCACGACGACGCACTTTGAGATCGGAAGGCAGTTGCTCGAACGCGGCAAGGATTTGCTGATCGAAAAACCACTGACGGATGACATGGCGCAAGCCGGTGAATTGGTCGAGCTGGCTCATCGTCGTGGCTGCCTGCTTCAGGTCGGCCATATCGAGCGGTTCAATCCGGTGTTCAAGTATCTCGAGAACATTGCGACGGCGCCGCGCTTCATCGAGGCGCATCGCCTGTCGCCCTACCCCGCCCGCAGCATGGACGTGGGAGTCGTGTTGGACCTCATGATTCACGACCTCGACATCGTGCTGGCCTTCGTGAAGTCGAAGGTGATCAGCGTGGAAGCCGTGGGCCTGCCGGTGCTGAGCAAGTCGGAAGATATCGCGAATGCGCGGTTGAAATTCGCCAACGGCTGCATCGCCAACCTCACCGCCAGCCGCGTGAGCGAGGAACGCACGCGAAAGATTCGTGTGTTCAGTGGCGCGCCGACGACCAGTTACATCTCGCTCGATTATCGCGCGCAGGAGGGATTCATCTACCGGCTGGCGAACGAGAGCGAACCGGAAAGCTCTGTCTTGCAGAAACTGCTCCAAGCGAAAGATTCGGCCATCGTGAATGAATTTGGCGGAAAGAAAATCGTGCGTCAGCCGGTGCCCATCACGAAGGAGGAACCGCTCAAGCTGGAGCTGCAACACTTCGTGGAATGCGTGCGTGCGAAGCAAAAGCCACTCGTGGATGGCGAGGCGGCCATGCGTGCGCTGGACCTCGCGTTTGAGATTACGCGGCAGATTGAAAAGCTCGGCGCGGCAGAACTGGCGCTCGCAAAGCAAGCGAATGCGTGAAGCCGCCGCGGTTCATGCTGATTGCGGGCGAGGCGAGCGGCGATACTCTGGGCGCGGAACTCGTCAGAGCATTGCGGGCAGAACTTCGCGAAAACGGAGCGGGCTTCTTTGGCGCGGGCGGGCCGCAGATGCAAGCCGCCGGGATGGAACTGATTTTCGATTTCACGCGCAACGCGGTTTGGGGGCTGGAGGCGATCAAGAAGTTGTGGGAATTCCGCCGTCGATTTCACCAACTCCTGCAACTTGCCATCGAGCGAGAACCCGATGCCATCGTCTGCGTGGACTTTGCCGGTTTCAATCGGCGTTTCGCCCGTGCGGTTCGCAAGCACACGCGCAATACCGGCTCCGATTGGAATCCGAAAATCATTCAATACGTCTCGCCGCAAGTCTGGGCTTCGCGTCCCGGTCGGGCGGACAAGATGGCGCGCGACCTTGATTTGTTGCTCGCCATTTTTCCGTTCGAGAAGGCGTGGTATGCGAAGCGCACGCCGCAGTTATGCGTTGAGTTCGTAGGCCATCCGATGATTGACCGCTACGCGAACCCGATTCCCGCGAAGCGCAAAGAATTCTCGGAGACGGAGCCGTTGATCGTCTTGTTGCCAGGCAGCCGGCCCTCCGAGTTGAAGAGGCATCTGCCGGTCTTTCGCGAAACGCTGCGGATGATCCGCGCCGTAAAGCCCGGCACGCGAGCCGTGATGGTTTTCTCAGATCGGCTGGCCCCTTTGGCGCGACAGATCGGTTTGCCGGACAATGTTGAAGTGCAGGCGAGTTTGCACGAAGCGCTGGCCCAGGCAGACCTGGCCATTGCCAAAAGCGGCACCGTCACTCTGGAGTGCGCCTACTTTGGCGTTCCGACCGTGGTGCTCTACAAGTCATCGACCATCACCTATGAGATTGGCATACGCATCGTGCAGGTGAAGTGGGCGGCGATGCCGAACATTCTGGCGAACGAGGAGGTTTTCCCCGAGTTTTTGCAAAGGAGGGCAACGCCGGCGAATATAGCCGAGGCGGCGCTTGAATTGATGGGCAACACCGCGCGTCGCACTAAGGTTAAAGAGCAGTTGCGGGACATACGGGCATCGCTCGGAACGTCCGGCGCCGCCGGGCGGGCTGCCAAAGAAATCATCAAGCTGATGAGCAGAGAATAGTAGTGAAACGGATTTTTCAAACAACGGCATTCATTGCAGCCGCGACGCTCGCGGGACGCGCCGCGGATGATACTGCGGGCATTGAATTCTTCGAGAAGAAGGTTCGACCCATCCTCGTCGAGAGTTGCTACAAGTGCCATAGCGCGCAGGCTGAGAAAGTCAAAGGCGGCTTGCTCCTCGATACGCGCGCCGCCGTCCTCAAAGGAGGCGACACCGGGCCGGCCATCGTCGCCGGCGATCCCGAAAAGAGCCTGCTGATCAAAGCGGTCCGCTACACCGATGAGGATTTGCAAATGCCGCCCAAAGGCAAAAAGCTTTCAACGGAACAAATCGCGAACCTCGAAGCCTGGGTCAAAATGGGCGCGCCCGATCCACGGACGGATGGCGCCAGGCTCGCATCGAGCGTGGTCACGGGAGAAGCTCGAAAACATTGGGCGTATCAGCCGGTGCGCTCCCCTGCTCCGCCCGCGGTGAAAAATACCAAATGGGTCCAGTCGCCTATTGATCAATTTGTCCTCGCCCGCCAGGAGCCGAAATCACTGACGCCATCGCCTCGCGCGGACAAGCGCACGCTCATTCGGCGTGCGACTTACGACTTGATTGGGTTGCCGCCCACGCCAGAGGAGGTCGATGCGTTCAGCAATGACAACTCTCCCGATGCCTTCGCCAAAGTCATCGATCGCCTGCTCGCTTCGCCACACTATGGAGAGCGTTGGGGCCGATACTGGCTCGACGTGGCCCGCTACGCGGACACCAAAGGCTACGTGTTCGAAGAAGAACGTCGTTACGCCTTTTCCTACACGTATCGCGATTACGTGATTCGCGCGTTGAATGAGGATTTGCCTTACGATCAATTCGTCATTCAGCAAATTGCCGCGGACCTTCTGCCGCTGGGCGACGACAAACGTCCGCTGGCGGCCCTGGGTTTTCTCACGCTGGGACGGCGGTTTTTGAACAATCAGCCCGACATCATCGACGACCGCATCGATGTCGTCTCGCGGGGATTGATGGGAATGACGGTGGCGTGCGCGCGCTGCCACGATCACAAGTTCGACCCGATTCCGACGAAGGACTACTACTCGATTTACGGCGTGTTCGCGAGCAGCGAGGAACCGGCTGAGAAACCGCTGCTCGGCGATGCGGACTTGCCGAAGCAATATCCCGAATATCTCGCGGAAAAGAAAAAGCGCGACGAGGAGTCGAAACAATTTCGCGCGGAGAAGGAGGCGGAACTCCTGGCGAAGCTGCGCTCGCAGGTCGGTGAGTACTTACTGGCGTCCGCGGACAGCAAAAACCAGGGCCGGGACAAACGAGAGTCACTGGCGCGCGAGCGGAAGCTGGCGCCACGTGTGGTCATTCGTTGGAGCGACCGATTGGAGAAAACGCCGGACCCGGTGTTCGGTCCATGGCAGGCCTTCGCGCAACTGTCGGACAGCAATTTTACGGGAGCGGCGAAAGCGCTGGCTGAGCAATTCGCCGCGAACAACAATCCCACCAACAAACTTAATCCGCTCGTTGCCCGGATGTTCACGAAGGCCCCGGCCTCGTTGAAAGAAGTGGCCGAGCTCTATGACAAACTGTTTGAGGAGATTGACAAACAATGGCGAGTCGCGGCGGCAAAGACGAACGCTCCGGCCTCCTTGAGTGATCCGGATCGTGAAGCGCTGCGCCAGGTTCTTTATGCAGAAAACTCGCCGTTGCATCTCGAATCCGACGAGATGTATCGACTTTTCGATACGCCGGCGCAGCAAAAGGTGCGTGCCTTGAAGCGCAAGATTGACGAACTCGACGCGACACATCCAGGAGCGCCGCCGCGCGCCATGGCCCTGAGAGACAAAGCGACGCCAGTGGAACCGGTAGTGTTCGTGCGCGGAAACGCGGGCAATCCAGGACCGAAAGTGCCGCGGCAGTTTCTGGAAATCCTCTCGCCCGAGAAGCGTGAACCATTCAAGAAAGGGAGCGGCCGGCTCGAGTTCGCGCAATCCATCGCGAGCACGAACAACCCGCTCACCGCGCGCGTGATGGTGAACCGCGTCTGGTCGTATCACTTTGGCGCACCGCTCGTCCGCACTCCAAGCGATTTCGGCGTGCGCACCGAAGCGCCAACGCATCCCGAGTTGCTCGATTATCTCGCGACGCAATTCATGCAGAATGGCTGGTCGCTCAAGAAACTGCACCGCGCCATGATGCTGACGAGCGCCTATCAACAAAGCAGCGTGGACAACGCGGCCAACGCGAGAATCGATCCGGGCAACGAACTCCTTTGGCGCATGAACCGGCACCGTCTCGATTTCGAAGCGATGCGTGATACGCTGCTGAGCCTGTCCGGGCGGCTCGATCCGGCGATCGGTGGGCTCCCCACGGACATCACCACCGAACCATTCGCCACCCGGCGCTCCGTTTACGCATTCATCGAGCGGCAGAATCTTCCCGGACTCTTCCGCACTTTCGACTTCGCCAGCCCCGACTCGACAAGTCCGCAGCGCTTTTACACGACGGTGCCGCAACAAGCCCTGTTCCTGTTGAACAGCCCGTTCGTGGTCCAACAGGCGCAAGGGTTTCTCGCCCGCCCCGAAATCAAATCGGCGGGCGACGATGCGCAGCGCATCGAAAGACTCTACCGCGTCGCTTACCAACGCGCTCCGGAACGGGACGAAATTTCGCTGGCCAGAAAATTTCTCGCGATGCCAGTGACTTCAACAAACGCGACCACGAGTGAACCGATCGTTTGGCAATACGGCTATGGGGAATTCGACGACGCGACGTCGCGCGTGAAGCGATTCAGAACGTTGCCACATTTCACGGGCACTGCCTGGCAAGGTGGGAAGGATTTGCCCGACAAAAAACTCGGCTGGGTGATTCTCAATTCCGAAGGTGGCCACGTGGGCAACGATCTCCAACACGCGGCCATTCGCCGCTGGAATGCTCCTCACGATGGGGCAGTCAAGATCCGCGGCCAGCTTGCACACGCTGCCAAAAACGGCGACGGCGTCCGCGGGCGGATCGTGAGCAGCAGCGGCGGAAAAGTGGACGAATGGATTGTGCATAACAGCAAGGCCACAACAAACGTGGAGCGCATTGAGGTGAAGCGCGGTGACACCATCGACTTTGTCGTCGATCTGCGCACGGGCGTGGATTCCGATTCCTTTACCTGGTCGCCCACCATTCGCTACACGACGAGCGATGGGAAAGATGGTGAACGTTGGAATGCAAAAGCCGATTTCAGCGGTCCACGGAAAGAGTTCAAGCCGCTCACACCCTGGGAGCGCTACGCCCAGGCGCTGCTTCTTTCCAACGAGCTGATGTTCGTCGATTAAGCGTCTGGCGCCGAAAAGTGCGCCTTGCGACTGTGGCGTGCTTGCCTGCGCGATGACTTTGAAGTAATTCTCCCCGCCTTGAAAAAAACGAACCGCCCTGAAATTCCTCGCAAGACGATTTATCGGCTGTCGGTGTATTTGCGCTGCCTGCAGCGCTTGAAAACCAACGACATTCACACCGTGTCCAGCGAAGCGTTGGCGAAAGTGGCTGGCGTCAAACCAACACAGCTCCGCAAAGACCTCACTTACTTCGGGCAATTTGGCACGCGGGGTCTTGGTTACGATGTGCAACAGCTCGCGCGCATGATCACCGATTTGCTGGGCACGAGCAGCCTTCAACCAGTCGTTCTCGTCGGCGTCGGGAATCTGGGCACGGCCCTGCTTTCGTACCGCGGGTTTCAAGAGGAAGGCTTCGAGGTCGTGGCTGCATTCGATGCGGATGCGCGGCGCTTTCGGGAACGGAAGCTGCCGGTCGGCGTGCACGGAATGGAAGCATTGCCGGAGATCATCCGGGCCCAGCACGTCAAGATGGCGATTATCACCGTCCCGGCGGTGGCGGCGCAGGAAGTGGCCAACACACTTGTGGAAAGCGGCATTACCGGTATCCTGAACTTCGCGCCCATCGTGCTGGTCGTGCCCGAGGATGTCATGGTCAGCAACGTCAACCTCGCCATTGAGTTGGAGAACCTCAGCTATTTCATCCAAGGCTGATTGTACTGTGAATCGTTCATTGAAACGGCGCTGCGCTAGTGTCATGGCGGGATTCCTGGCTGCAACTGTCTTCACCGGTTGTGGAACGAAGCCTTATTCACCGCTGGCTGCGCCCTCGTTGGCGAGAAATGTTTCATCGCCTCCTGCCACATCGTCGCCCGAAGTCGTCGTGTTGCCGCATGAACCATCTCCCGTTATCGGTCTGGACAACGTGGACGCCGGTGCGCTCCCCACGCCAATGGCCACCAACTCGCCGCCGCCACTTTTGCCGAATGTGTCCTTTGGGCGCGGCTGGATACCACTGCGCGCGTGGACGGAACGGTGTGCGCTGGGCAAGGCCGAGCGCAGCATCTCCGGAAGCGTCACATCGTATCGGATCACGACCAAGAATGGCTTGTGCAAACTCACCATTGGCAGCCGGCTGTCACAATGGAACGGAGTCAGCGTGTGGCTTGGCTTCGCACCGCAACTGGTTCACGGCGAACCCCATATTCACGCGCTCGATGCGGAGAAGACCTTGCTGCCGCTGGCGGAAGCGCCCACGTCGTTGCCGCTGGCGCGCGGGACGATCGTTCTCGATCCCGGTCATGGCGGCGCGGACAGCGGAACGCGCGGCGCACAAAATCAATTGGAGAAGCATTACACGCTCGATTGGGCGCTACGGACGGAAAGGCTGCTCACGAATGCGGGCTGGCGGGTTTATGTGACGCGGCGCAGCGATGTCGATCTATCGCTCGCCGAACGCATCATGCTCGCTGACCGAGTCCACGCGGACCTGTTCATCAGCCTTCACTTCAATTCCACGTTTCCGCAGACGCAGCCTTCGGGGATTGAGACGTATTGCCTGACCCCTCAAGGCATGTCGTCCACGCTCGCGCGAAATTTCACTGACGATGAACGGGCCAGCTTCCCGAATAACTCCTTTGATTCAGCCAACACATTGTGGGCCTTCCGCCTTCATCAGTCACTCCTCGCCGAAACGCACGAGAACGACGGTGGGGTGAAACACGCCAGATTCATGAGTGTGCTGCGTTATCAAAACCGACCCGCGGTGCTGCTCGAAGGCGGTTTCCTCTCCAACCCTCGGGACGCGAAAAACATTCAATCCCCCGCCTCTCGGGAATCCCTGGCGCAGGCAATTGCCAACGCGCTGAAATAAAAAGGCCTCCGGCTTGCGCCGGAGGCATTCATCAACATGGAATTAATTATCGAGGCGACAAAATGTGAACACTGAGATTGTCGTCTGAATGAGCGATTGCCTCTTTCAACGTACTGTTAACGGTTTGCTGGCCACTTCCATCCAGAAAGACCAGGTTTCCCTTTCCGACACCATGGATGGTGTACGGACTCTTTTCCCAACTGGTCGGCGTGTTTTGCACATTTGGCGCAGCCACGGGCCTGATTTGTTTTGCATTGTTGACACCCACCGAGCAGCCGAATGGTCCAGCTTCCATCTGCATATTCAAATCGCCGTACATGACATGCTGCGGCGTATCATTAAAACTGGCGGACCCTGTCGCCGACGTATAGCCAGCATCAAGGTTGATCAGGTAACTGGTGGCATTGTTTTGGTACGCTGCGCTGGTTTTGTATCCGTCAGGACCGTACCATTCGCTGGCCACGGTTACGGCGGGGCCTTTATCGGCCGGGCAATGCAAAATCTTGGGCGTGACGAGTTCATTTGTCAGGCAATCAAATTCACGAAAGGCGTTACCCGATTTGGGGTTTCTGTAAGTACCACCGTCGGCCGTGGGCACACGCCATGGAATTTGGCCGCTCTCGTTATCATGGACCCAAACCAGAGTCGCCAGAGCCACCTGTTTCATGTTGTTGAGACAACTGATTTGGGCGGCCTTCGCTTTTGCTCGCGCCAGCGCCGGCAGGAGGAGTGAGGCCAGAATCGCTATGATCGCGATGACCACCAGCAGTTCGATGAGCGTGAATCCACGCGTCGTTTTACGATGTTCTGTCATACAGAGTATTGTTGGGTTTCGCGGTGAATATGCAGGTCGAGTGCATTCCTTGTCAATTGCTGTCGCGAAAAAAACTTTTCTCTGCGGTAAATAAACGGGAATAAAATCCCATCCGTCTCCTTGGTGGTATTGCCACTCCCACAGGTTTCAAAACCGGAAACAAAAAAGGCACCCTCACGGGTGCCTTCGCGTTTGAATTGAATACAATCAAGGGTAGAGAAAGCGGGTTTTATTCACGCTCAAGTTAGCATTGGCAATTTGCTTCCTCAGTCCCTGACCTGTGACTTGCTGCGCACTCCCGTCCCCGAGACCAATGTTGCCCGCCCGATTATGAATGCCCGTGTTCCAATCCGCATTAACCACCGAGGGATCTGAACTAGTCCACTCCGTGGGTGTCCCGGTTCCGCCAGTGAAATTGCGATCTCCGGAAAGAATCGTCTGAGGCTTCGTTTCTTCACCGTCCGGACCGGCGAAATAGCTCAAGCCTTTGTAGGTTCCAGCGGCACTTCCAGTCGCCTTTCCGAAGCTGGCAGTGGTGTTGTTCAGAAAATCTGAATCTTTCGCCGCACTTCCATCGCTGTTGCAGACAAGAACTTTGGGAGTTACCAATTCATTGGACATGGATCGATAGACGTCAACCGCGCTGTAGCCGGCGAGGTCGCTCACTCCACCGTCGGTCGTGTTAACGTCAAAGGGGAACTTGTCGCCGTGGTCGTTGGAAAAAAGGCGATAGCTAAGACCTACCTGCTTCAAATTGCTGGTGCAGCCAATACGTTGCGCGCGAGCTTTCGCACGCGCCAAAGCCGGCAAGAGCAGACTGGCCAGAATGGCAATAATGGCGATGACGACGAGCAGCTCAATGAGCGTGAACGCTGTCAGCTTCGATTTACGGATTTGTGTCATAATTTTTCGTGATTTGTTGGGTAACAGCCCGCGCACTTTATGTTTTTCGCTGTTGGTGTCAACAGCATTTCCCATCGTTCAGCACTGGCGATGCCACAGCCCCGCTTCGCACAAACCTTGTGAAAACAGCCTGCCAGGCCATTCCGGGCGTGTGCTCCTCACGCACTGCGTGCGACCTTCACGCAGAGAAAAAAGAGAGACCGGATTCGCACCCGGTCTCTCTTCGTTCAGAAATTCAACCCTTCGAATTCAATCTTTCTACTGGGCGCGCAGCCGATAGAACACGGTGTTGGTCCCGATCACTGTATTGGTTACCCGCGCCGTGCCAAACGTGTTGGTGAACACGTTAGTCCAGACTGTCGAACTGGGCGGAGTCAAAAGACCGGTGGTGCGCTGGAGCACCACCACAGCGTTGGTGCCGCAACTGTTGATCGGATTGTTCCACACCAGGACAATTGTCGTCGCATTGGGCGATGGATGAGAAACCGTCTGCCTGAGTTCATTCGTCCCCAACCAAAACGATGGGATAGTGCAACTGCCGCCGCCGCCGTTTGTCACTGTCAGCGTGGCCACAAGACTCGTAAGACTTGCCGTCGAATTTGTCACCACCACACTGTAGGCATTCCCATTATCACTCAACTGCACATTGGGCACCGCCAGCGTGGCGTTCGTTTCGTTCAGCAGATTCACTCCGCCCTTTCGCCATTGATAGTAAATCGGAAGAACTCCCGAAGCCCCGACGGTAAAGGTCGCCGTGGTGCCAACCGCGTTGGTTCGGCTTTGCGGCTGGCTGTTTATCTGCAGGCCGGCTGAAACAATTGTTGAATCCACCTGCAAAACAGTGACTTCGGCCCCGAATACAATGTCTGAGCTGGTGGCGGAAGTATTGTGGACTTCCACGGCCAGAAGATTCTGGCCTGCAACGAGATTCGTCACAACGACATCGAAGATTTCGTAGACCCGCTCAGGATCTGCATTCGCCGCGAACGTGCCGAAGTTGATGACCGCGCCCGCCGTCAGGCGAACCCGAAGAATCTCGACACCATTGAGATAGAATATTGCCCCGTCATCAAGCAAGGTCCGGATCCGAAGAGTCGCACGGCTCCCGCCGGTCGGCGCGTTCGTCAAAGTTCTAAAATAATACGTCGGCGGCCCCAAGGTCAGCGGCGTTCGGATCGGTTCCGGCAAGGCACCGTCCTCGTCGGCGAACAAGCTTTGGCCAATGGACCAAGCGGAATCGTTATAGCCGATCGCTCTCCACGCAGTCCCTAAATCCGTGCCGCTTTGGTCGTATCTCCAGGTTCCCGCAAAATCCAGGATGGTGAGCGGCCCCAAATAACCAATCCGCGCAATACTGGGATTTGGAGAAATGGTATTGGGAGTGAGGGAGCGGTCTTGAACATTGCTGACAATCAACGTGTAGGTATTGGCAGGCAATCCAGCCACCGTCAGAATAACGTTCGTGTTGTTGGAAACAACCGCTCCCGAGATGCCGATGTTGGCTCCGGCCGAATTGGTGATTCGATAGTTGGAAAGCACCGTGGCCGAAGCGGTGGACACTGCCTCAGAAAAACTGACGAGAACCGTACCGTTCGTTGTGATGAATGCACTTACGAGAGCCGGCGCATTTGTATCCGGAAGAACAGTCAAAGTCGCATTGGTGCTGATCGCGAATGAAGTCGAATTGCTAATCGCCACCTGATACTGTGCGCCATTCATGGCCAAGGTGACCGATGGAATCGTGTAGATGGGGTTGGTCGCTCCGGCGATGGACACGCCGTTGGAACGCCATTGGAAAGTCGCACCGCCGGCCTGAATCGCCTCGAAGCTCGCGGTTGCTCCTTCAAACGTGGTGACGTTTGTGGGCCCACGAGTTATGACCACCGGCCCAACGACAAAGGATTGCACCTTGGCGTCCAATTGCATGCCGAAATATTTGTCGACATCGATTTGATTCCGGGTGTGCAGTTCAAACGCCAGCAGATTTGCGCCTGATCGCAACACACCGCTCGCGACTGAGAGGGCCACCGGGCCCAGACGCGCAACCGGATTTATCGTGCTTTGCGCCCGCGTATCAAACGCGATGGGTCCGCTCGGCATATTGAACCGAAAAATCTCCTGACCATTCAGGTACATGACGCCTCCATCATCGATCACATGGGTAAGCGAAAAACCCAAGCCACCCGGGCTGAGCTGGGGAATCGAAAAACTTTTACGGTAATAAGAAGTAAAGGCCTCCGTCTGAGACAAATTGACACCGATAGGACCCGGGACCGCGTCACTGTCCCCGTTCCAGAAGATACTGGAGCCATTTGCCCAGGTACCCACTTCGGTGTAGGTAAACTCCTTCCACGCTGTACCAAGATCCGATACATCGCCGCCTTCCGGGGCTGGGTTGTAGAACCTCCAGCCCGCGTCGCCAAGACCGATTATCGGCAAAAGGCTGGTTATCGGAAGGGAGCTATTCGTGGCAATGACATTGGCGCGCGGGCCAATATCCGTAAGCCGGTTCACCACGAGAATGTAGTTGGAGCCCGCCGCCCGAGGTTGGGTGTGAAGCACGACATTCGTCCCATCCACCAATGTCGCGCTAATGACGCCAATCACCTGATTGGGAACGGTATTGGTAATGCGGTAATTGTTGGTATTCTGCGCGGTCGCAGAGGTGATGCGCTCTGAAAACGTCACCAAAACGTTGGTCAAGGAGCCGGTTCCGTCAGCTGCCAGCAAAACCGGCGCGTTGGTATCTGGAATAATCGTCAACGTTGCCACGCTGCTCGTGACGCTGTTGATGCTGTTGCTGGCGACGACAAAATAACTGCCGGCATCGTTGGTGGTTGTGATTGAAATGACAAAAGGATTGAAAGTGGCATTGGAAATGGCCACCCCGTCCTTGTACCAACGAAAATAGGCAGGGGCACCTTGCACCCCCACGGAAAACGAAGCCTGCTGACTTTCATTTACCACGATGCTCTGCGGCTGCGAAGTGATGCTGAGGGTGGTTGGAGGAAGGGCGTTCACAAAGAGCGCCATGCCGAAATCAACGTCCGTACTGGTGGTGGAATTTTGATGCACTTCGACTGCAATGACATTTGTTCCTAGCCGGACAAGATTTTGGAGGAGGTTCGTACGGATGAAGACCCCTTCCCCCGCGGGGTTGGCAGCAACGGCAAGCGTGTTATAGGTGGCGGGGCCTTCGGGCATGTTGTAACGAGCCGCCTCCTGTCCGTTTAAATAAATGACCATCCCGTCGTCAACGTAGTTGCTTGAGCTGAGGAAAAAGGCCACCGGATCGTTGGTGAACACAAACGATGTCCGGAAATAGCGAGTGGGAAAAACAAGGCTGGCTTGAGGCAAAACCGTGTTCGTTAGCGTGGCAATGGTCGCATTGATGCCGCCGCCGGCGGTGCCGTCGTTTTCATACGCGAGAATGCCGCGACCGGTGCTCCAAGCTGAATCGTTGTAATTCGTCGTTCGCCAGTCGGTGCCGAGATCCGTTCCGGAGCTTTCATATTTCCAGGTGTAATTGGTCAATCCAAACAATTGAAATGGCGGGACCGTCACCGCCAGCAAAGCATCCCGGCTGGTGACGCTTCCGAGGGAATTTGAAATGACCACACGATAGGTGCTGACATCCGAGTTCTGGGCATTGACCACGGTATAAAAATTGTTGGTGGCATTCGGGAGAAGGATGCCTGCCCGGTACCACTGGTATGTTGCCGGATTACCAGTATGCGAGACTTGGAAGGTCGCCGTCGCGCCAACCGAAACGGCCTGGTCTTGCGGTTGCGTTGTAATCACGATCGGATTCGTAACTCCCGTGGTGTAGTTGATGGTCAACAACGGCCGGACCGTCGCTGTGGCATTTTCCGAAGAATTAAATTGCACGCCGTCATCGCCGGTGGGCAGCAAGGCCCAGCCAAGGTTCGGAGCAGCCAGGTTCGCCCAAATCTGAACGGATGTCGTGACATCGACAACATACACCTGAATGGCGGACGGGGTGAATTGAGCTTCGACACCGGCGAAGGCGTCTGAACCATCAGCAGTAATTCCGCCCGCCAGAGAATCCCAGGTGCTCGCACCGCTCCAGGAGTCCCTCATACGGTAAAACTGAATCGCATTGCCGAGGTTGACCACATTCAAAGTCAGCGTGGCCGAGGTAATGAGCGATCCGGGAGGCACTTGTCCCACCCCGTTGCCTACGATATTTTCGAAACGAAGCAAGCCGTGCGAGAGAGGGCTTAAACGATCAACGAGAATCGGATCCGTGGCGCCAAACGAGGTCGCGGCCTGGTCACTGCGCACATAAGTGTCCACAGCGCTCAAGTAACCACTCACTCCCTGGCGAAAGGTAGCGGTGGCGGCTGAAGCGTTTATGGCGGTTAAAATCACTCCCAGCCAGAGCAGTTGGAGAAAGCGACTGCAGATATTCTTTGTGCACATAAAAGTGTTGGGTTGATCGTTCAAACGACACGTCGTCGTTGCGCCGAAATACAGTTTGTCTGTCATGGGTTGTGTCAGAAGTGCAACAAGGAATCACGTAATCAACCTTTTGGCAACTGCGAAAACATTTGGCGACAACATTTTATCCGCATCGCCGTGTTGCGGCCCATTCGCGGTTGCCGAGCGTTGTCCGGAAGAATGCAATCCTGCGGACATTGAAATTGACATTCCAAAACGGCCCTTTAGAGTCGGTTCAAATAATTTTGGTGCTGGCATTGCCAGATTAATTTATGAAGTCAATTCCTGGATCCATCAAAGTGGCCGCGTCGGTCGCCCTTTTTTCGTTCGCGGCTTTTTCCGCTTTTGCGCAAACGCCCGTCGAACGGATTGCGCAGGTCAATGCGCTCGCCGGCGATGCGCGTTTTTCCACCAAGGGCGGCTCGTTCCAACCGCTGGCGCTCGGCACCAAGTTGCATCAGGGCGACACGATTAAGACGGGCGCAGGTTCGCACGTGGACCTCGATCTCGGCGGCAACGTTGGCATCGTCCAGGTGGCGCCGCAATCCACGTTCGTGCTCGACAAACTTACCATCACGGATGCCGGCTCGGAACGGTTGACCGAAACGCAATTGAAAGTCGAAACGGGCGCCATCTACGCCAAGATCAACAAGCTCGCCAAAGGATCCCGTTACGAAATTTCCACGCCTAAGGGAATCGCTGGTATTCGCGGTTCAGCTGCGTACGTCACGGCCGACTGCCAGGTAACGATGCTCGATGGTCTCGCCGGCGTGGCGTTCCCGACGCCTGCGGGCCCCGTCAACACCTTCCTGGTGCACGCCGGCGAAACGGTGGGCCCGAACGATTTCCCGCCGCACACTGCGCCGGGATATTTGCTGCGCGACATTGTCGAAGCCTTGCGCGATGCCTCCACTCACGGCATCGGCCGCGACCTCGCGCCATTCGTGCCGCCGGTGAGCGTTTTTATTTCACCGGTGCTGCCCGTGAACCTGAAGACGCCCCGGGGCGGCCAGGACTTCCCGCCGCCGGATGAGTAATCGCTGAAAGATTTCCAAACCCAGAGCGACCTTGAGTTGCTCTGGGTTTTTTGTTTTCGTCGCGCGGTGAAGTGGAAGGCGACGTCGTTCGTTCCCGCGCTCATTTGCGCCGGCGTCGTCGCGGGCGTTTGTTTCCTCGAATGGCTTGGCGAAGGGTATCCGGATTTCCATCACCTCAATCGCCTGGAATGGATCAGTTACGACTGGCGCGTGCGCCTCGCCACCAGAAACACTCCGCTCGTTGCCACCAACCTTGGCTTTGTCACCATCAGCGATGACAGCATTCAGGCGCTGCTCGACGGCACGTTGCCTTATCAATTCGGACTGCTTTGGCCGCGTCAGGTGTACGCGAGAGTCGTGGATGAACTCACCGCGCAAGGCGCACGAGCGATAGGCTTCGACATCATTTTTGCGGAGTTGCGGCCGGACCATCCGCCGGCAGAAACGGGCGCCACCCCCATCCCGTCCGATGATTTTTTTGCCATGGCGCTGCGCCGGAGCGGAAGCGCGGTCCTCGCCAGTGAACGCGGCCTTTATCCCCCTGCCCTGTTTGCCACTAACGCGCTCGCGGTCGCGAACATTTCCGGCCCGCGAGAACGGGATGGAATTTTCCGGCGGACGCACGCCTTTACCTACGTGCGCGTCTGGCATCCGGTGATTCAACAGGCAGCGCTCGAATTTTCCTGGAATCTGCAACAGGGCAAAGTGGAGCCCGGCAAATTGCTTTTCCCCCGGCGCGACCATGGACCTATGGACATCGTGCCGCTCAATGAAGATGGACAATTCAATGTGGGCCGACTCGAGCGCGCGATCGGCGGTGACAAGACTCCCGCGTTGTTCTCCCGCTACGAAATGCCGTTTCGCAACGAGCGGATCTGGCAACTGGGCCTGGTGCTCGCCGCGCATGATTTGAATCTCGATCTCAATGCAGCCACCATCGATTTGAAACGCGGCCAAATCCTGCTCCCCACAAAAGGCAGCACCAGCCCTGCACGAATTCTTCCGGTCGACCGCGAAGGCCGCTTCTACATCGACTGGAGTATCCCGTTGGGCGATCCGCGGCTCGCCACGGCTTCCATCGAGGGTGTTTTGGATTTTTACGAATCGCGGCGCGCCGGGGACATGAAAAACGTTACCAACACGTTCCGCGACAAACTCATCTTCATCGGCTCCACGGCCATCGGCAACAACCTGAGCGACTTCGGCGCGACGCCGCTCGAAAACAACACTTACCTCGTGAGCAATTATTGGAACGTGGCGAATTCAGTGCTGCTCAACCGCTTCATCCACCCGCTGACACTTTATCGGCGGCTGCTCATCATCGCGTTGCTGGGCGCGCTGGCAGGTATCTGCACCTGGAAAATGAAAACGCTTGGCGCCGTAACCTCGGTCTCATGCATCGGAATCGCTTACATTGTGGTTGCAGCGTGGTTGTTCAACACGTCACGAATATGGCTGCCCATTGTCACTCCCGTGCTCGGCTCGCTGTTGGTCACGCACGTCTGCCTCGTCACCTATTTGGTCCGCGTCGAGCGGCAGGAGCGCCGCCGCACCAAGGACATTTTCAGCAAGATCGTTTCGCCCGAGGTCGTGCGTGAATTGCTCGATTCGGAAAAGCTTTCCCTCGGCGGCACGCGGCGATGCCTGACGGTTTTTTTCGCCGACGTGCGCGGCTTCACGGAAGTGACGGATATGAATCAACAGCGGGCGGACGCTCTCGCCCACACGTATCGCTTCAATGCCGGGCAAACCAAGCAACTGATCGACGATCATTCGCAGGAAATCCTGGACACGGTGAACCTTTACCTCGGCATCGCCGGCGACTGCATCAAGAAACATGGCGGCACGCTGGATAAATACATTGGCGATTGCGTCATGGCGTTCTGGGGCGCGCCGGTGCCGAATCCGAAGCACGCCGTCGACTGTGTGCAGGCGGTGATTGAGATGCAGCGCGCCATCTTCGAGTTGAATCAGAAACGCACCCAGGAGAATGCGCGCCGCGAGGAGGAAAATCTCCAGCGCTCATTCAAAGGCGGACTGCCTGTACCGATGCTGGAGATTCTTACCATGGGTTCCGGCATCAACACCGGTGTGGTGACCGCCGGCTTGATGGGTTCTGATGCGCACCTCGTGAACTACACGGTCTTCGGACGCGAAGTGAATCTGGCGGCGCGTCTTGAGAGCGCATCGGGCCGCGGACGAATTCTGATCGGCGAGCAAACGTTCCGCGAGCTTCAACGTGACGCACCCGAACTGGCGGCCACCTGCCGCCAGCAACCTCCGCTGGAATTGAAAGGCTTTCGGGATCCAGTCAAAGCCTACGAAGTCCCATGGCGTCCGGCGGAACTTTCGCCCCTGGACGCCGGGCAAAGCCAAACCATCATTCGCGACAAGAATCTTCGCGAAGACTGCATCTGAATTTTCGGTGGGCAAAGATGGGCCCGTTGCTAATCTTCCCGCGTGCGAACCGCCATCTATCCCGGCAGCTTTGACCCGTTCACCAACGGACATCTCGACATCGTGCAGCGCGCGATCAAGCTCTTCGACAACGTCATCGTGGCCGTGGCCCACAATGAGGGAAAGAAACCTCTGTTCACGCTGGAGGAGCGCGTGGGGCTCGTGAAAAAATCGGTCCGCGGCTTCACGAACGTCACGGTCGATTCGTTCGACGGCCTGTTGGTCAACTACGTCGAAGAACGCGGCGGCCAGGCGGTCATTCGCGGGTTGCGCGCCATCTCCGACTTCGAATTTGAATTTCAGCTGGCGCTGATGAACCGTAAGCTCAACGAGCGCGTGGAAACCATCTTCATGATGCCGAAGGAAACATACACGTTCCTCAGTTCACGCATCACGAAGGAAATTGCACGGCTCGGCGGCGACGTGCGGGCGTTTGTGCCGGCGCATGTCGAGAGTGCGTTGAAGAAGAAACTGGCGCGATGAGCTGGGAAAAGAGTGAAACAGTAATCAGTAAACGGTGAATCAGTTCGGAGCGCCAGCGCAGCGCGCCGGTTCACTATTTACTGTTCACGATTACTTTTTGAAAGGACGCTATGCCACTCACATTCAATCTCCGTCACATCGAAGCAAAGGATCTGGCCCTTCACGGCGAGTTGCCGAGTGAAGAACTCGAACTCGAGTTGCACGATGAAATGATCCGACCGGCGGGGCCGTTGAGCTACGATTTGGAAGTTCAACGCATCGAAGGCGCAGCGCTGGTGCAGGGGGAAATCAGCCTTCCGCTCGAATTTGACTGCGTCCGTTGCCTGAAGACCTTCCAGCGCCCGCTCACGATCGACAATTGGGTCTGCCACCTGCCGCTCGTGGGTGAGGATGCCACGCCCGTGGACAACGATTTGGTGAACTTGACGCCCTATCTTCGCGAAGATATTCTCCTCGCCCTTCCGCAACATCCGTTGTGTGAACCGGAGTGCGGCGGCTTGAAACTGCCCGCACGCGCGAAGGATCCCGAGAATGCCGCCGGCAATACGGCGTCGGCCTGGGATGCGTTGGATAAACTGAAACTGAAATGAACGTGAAACGTTTGAAGCGTTAAAAGGTTGAAGCGGCAATTCTCAGGCCCTTCAACGCTGTAACGGTTTAACGGTTTAACGACAACAAAACTATGGGCGTTCCCAAGCGAAAACCATCGACGAGCCGCCAGCGTATGCGCCGCGCATACAACAGCGTGCTCAAACTTCCGCAAATTAGCACCTGCCCGCAGTGTGCCGCGCCCTACCGGCCCCACCGGGTGTGCCCGTCCTGCGGCCATTACAAGGGGCGACAGGTCATTACCATCAAGGCCGGCGCGTAATTTGCCTTTCCAACAGAGCGCGGATGAGTATTTCTCTTCGCGCTCTTGTTGTTTTTATGCGAATCGCTGTTGACGTCATGGGCGGCGACCACGGTTATGGCGTGGTCGTGTCCGGCGTCAGACTTGCCCTCCAAGCGCCGGGGCACGAATGCATCGAAAAGCTTTTTCTCGTCGGCGCCGAACGAGAGGTCACGGCTGCACTCCGCGAGCAAGGTTGCAGTGACTCGCGCATTGAAGTCGTCAACGCCACCCAGGTGCTGACGATGGAGGACAATCCGCTCATGGCCATTCGCCGCAAGAAAGATGCGTCGGTGGTCCGCGCCGTCGCGCTGGTCCGCGATGGCAAAGCGTCCGCCGTCGTTTCCCTCGGGAACACCGGGGGCTTGGTTGCCGCCGCGACTTTTGGACTTGGACGTCTCGAGGGAGTGAAGCGTCCCGCTATTGTCACCGTGATGCCGACGGTTCGCGGGCATTTCGTTCTCCTCGACGCTGGCGCGAACCCGGAATGCGAACCACTGCACCTCCTTCAGTTCGCCATCATCGGCGCGGTTTACGCCCGCGAGAACCTCGGGTTGCAAAATCCGCGCGTCGGGATTCTCAGCAATGGCAGGGAGGAATTCAAAGGCACCGACCTCACCCAACAAGCCGCCGAGTTGTGCAAGCAGGCCGATTTGAATTTCATCGGCTACGTGGAAGGTAACGAAATTTTTGCCGACAAAGTGGATGTGGTGGTCGCGGATGGATTCGTGGGCAACATCGTTTTGAAAACCGCCGAAGGATTGGGCAAAACCATTCTGCAAATCCTGAAAAGCGAACTCACCGCCACGCCGGTGCGAAAGGTCGGCGCCCTTCTGGCCAAAAAAGGATTTCTGGCGCTCAAACGCAAAATGGATCCCGAAGCGCACGGCGGCGCGCGCATCGTCGGCCTCAACGGCACGGTGGTAAAAGTGCACGGCTCGGCCAGTGAACGCGTTGTTGCCAACGCGTTGTGCCAGATTGCCGCCGGGGCCAGCCGGCATTTGAACGAGCGCATCACCGAGGCCATCGCCCGCGCCAACGAATCCCGCAGCTGCGGGACTGTTCCCGCATGAAGACGACTCAGCCGAAAAAATTCCGGAACCCACGCGCCAAAGATAATTTCCAGGGACGCCCCTGCTCCATCGCCGCCGTCGGCTCGTACGTGCCGGACCGCGTGCTCTGCAATGCTGACCTGGAAAAAATGGTGGATACGACGGATGACTGGATCGTCACGCGCACCGGGATTCGCGAGCGCCGCATCGCCGCCGAAAACGAATTTACTTCGGACATGGCTTCGAAGGCGGCCTTGCTCGCCATGCAGCGCGGGAACATCAAGCCCGAACAAATCGACCTGATCATCGTGGCGACGATTACGCCGGACATGCCCTTCCCGGCAACGGCCTGTCTGGTTCAGCAAAAAATTGGCGCAACGCGCGCGGCGGCCTTCGACATGGAAGCGGCCTGTTCCGGTTTCATTTACGGGTTGGAAATTGGCCAGCAATTCGTGATGTCCCGCACCTACGAAACCGTGCTCGTCATCGGCGCGGAGAAGCTCTCCTCGATTATCAATTGGCGTGACCGCAACACCTGCGTGCTTTTCGGCGATGGCGCGGGCGCGGCGATTTTGCAGAACCGCCCCAACACCCACGGCCTGCTCACGGCCTGCATGGGAGCCGACGGTTCGAAGGCTGATTTGCTTTCTTTGCCGGGCGGCGGCAGCAAGTGCCCACCCACCCCGCAGTCGCTCGCGGACGGGCTCCATTACCTTCGCATGGACGGCAAGGAAACGTTCAAGAACGCCGTGAACGCAATGTACACCGCGGCCGAGGAGGTTTTGCGCCGTTGCGAACTGGACATCACGCAAATCAAATGCGTGATTCCGCACCAGGCCAACCAACGCATCATCGACGCCGTCGGCGAACGGCTCGGCGCCAGGCCTGAGCAAGTGTTCGTGAACCTGCACAAGTATGGAAATACCTCGGCGGCTTCCGTCGCGATTGCGCTCGATGAAGCGGTGTCGTCCGGGAAATTTCAGCGCGGCGATTTGATTCTCCTGCTCGTATTCGGCGCCGGCCTCACCTGGGGCGCGGCTGTGATCGAGTGGTAGACAGAATACTCACGGTTTCAAAGTGAGCGCCGCCGGGTTGCTCTCAACAGATCCCGCCGGATTGGTCACGCGCACCGAATAATTTCCGAGCACGTTGCTTTGCACGTTCAGGACTTTGTAAGATTTCAAAGTGGCGCCCGGGATGGGCGTTCCTTCGAAGAGCCACTGATAGGTGATGGGTTTTGAACCTTTTGCAGCCACTTTGAATGCCGCTTTCTTGCCCAGCACGGCAGCACGCGGCAGCGGTTGCTTCGTGATTGTTATTGGGATCAAATTGCCGCTCACCACGGCGATATTCACGGCGCGCGCAGCGGTGCCCAGCGGATTGCTCACTTCAATTGCATAGGTTCCTTGATCCGTCGGTAAACATTTCCCAACCAGAAATTCGGCATTCGTCGCACCGGGAATGGGCACGCCATTGAACCTCCAACGATAGGAAAGATCCGGGGCCGCTGCGGCAATGACGTTGAGAGTGAAACTCTGGCCCGCCGTCACGCTCTTGCCGATTGGGCCGGTCACGATTTGCGGCGGCGCACCAAAAAAATAGTTCAGCACGATTGTGCCTTGAGCGCCATTCACTCCATCCACGGCCACATAATAGTCCACGCCGGCGCTGGCCGTGAAAACGATCCGACTGCGAATGCCGTCCGGCGCACCGTCGTTGTTTTGGGTGATTAACGTCACCGTCGCGAGCGACGCCCCGGTGTAAACAGCGAGCGCCGTGTCGAAGTCGCTGCCAATCGTATCGATGGCAAGCGCGCCGGAAACAGTGGGTTGAATGACGAACCAGCGCGAGGCGCCGCCAATCACTCCGCCGTGGTTCGGCTCGCCGCTTTCCTTCGTGGAAGTGTAATTGTGCGTGATGACGGTGCCGGCGGAAGGCGCGGTCAGTCCGCTCTTCGCCAGGGCGAGCGCTACGACAATCCGATCCAGGCGCGCATCCTCGAATTTATCGTGCGTCGTCAAGGCTGCGCCGAGTTCGATAAACGCCAGCTCACTGAAGGCGGCGAATTCGCTCCCATTGCTCACACGGACAACATACGAGCCGACGTCCGAGAGCTGGAACGGAGCGATGACGAGCGGGTTCGTGACGGCGCCGAACAACTCCACGCCGTCCTTGAACCATTGAAACTGTGCGCCGCCGGAATTAGCGAGCGCGACTTCCAGCGAGACCGTGCTGCCTGGGCTCACCGTGCGGCTCGCCGGCGACGCCACGATGACCGGCGCCGTTTGCAGCGTGGCCTGGAAATACCAGGAGAGAAAAATCCCCCCCGTTTGTCCGCCCAGGCCGTCGATGGCCAGCGCGTATTCCGTTCCTGCGGTGACATTGAACGTCACAAAGCTCGTGAAGAAACCGCCGGTGTCATCATCGGAAACCACAGGAGTGAGTTGGTCCACGCTCGTGCCCGTGTAAACAGCCAGCAACGTGTCGAAGCCGCTGCCGGTGGTGGCAAACGTGACGACTCCGTTGCCGGGCGCAACCCATCCCACCCAGGCGGAGGCGCCCCCGGTCTTCCCGGCGTGATTCGGTTCGCCGGTCTCCTTTGTCGCTCCAACATTGTGACCGCTGCGCGAACCTCCGAAGGCCGCGGCGGCTTCAATGGTATTGCGCTGAGCAAACGCGTCTTTGAAGTCGAAGAAATCTGCCTGCACCGTGAGCGAAGCTTCACTGCTGTTTGTCGCGCCGACCGGATTCGCGACCGTCACCGAGTAACTGCCCTGCGTTTCAATGGCGGCCGTGACGACCAGGTTGGAACTGGTTTCGCCCGGAATGTTGATGCCGTTCAAATGCCACTGATAACTCAACGGCTCGCTGCCTCCGGCGACCACACCGAACTCGACTTGATCGTTGAGGTTCGCGAGCAAAGCAGGCTGGGGCTGCTGAACGATCGTGGGCGGTTGCAGGACACTAAGCTGCACCGATTCACTGATCGTCGTGCCGGAGCTGTTGCTGATCAAAACGCGAAACGTGCCCGCGTCGGCAACGCTGGCGTTGGCCATCACCAGCACATTGCTGGTCGCACCAGGAACGTTCACGCCATTGCGCTGCCATTGATACGTGAGCGGCGGCGGCCCCGTCGCTTCGACTTTGAATGTCGCCGCCGCGCCGTCGGCGACGATCTGGTTGCGCGGCTGCGTGGCGATGCCCGGCGCTGCCGGGACGATGAAACGCCCGTAGGCATCCCCATTCACGAAATCAAAATCGCCATCGGTGTCGGTCAGGATTTCCACTGCGGAATTCACAATCAGGAAGCGCTGTCCATCGAACTGCACCGGCGCGAGGAAGGGAACTTTGCCGCCGTGCTGAGCAAACGCCGTGAACTCCGCCCCAAGCGGGTTCAGGTTGCTGTCGAAGAAACGCGCCTGGCTTGTGCCGCTCGAGGAGAAGATGTTGTTGACCCACGTGAAAAGAAGCGCGTGTCCATCGGATGCGATTCTCGCGGCACCCGTGAAGCCAGGGCCCGTCCCAATGGTTTTCCGTGCGCCAACCGGGCCGTTGAGTGCGACGGTGCAGGCGAACAGGTCCGCCTCCGTGCGGCTGTTAGGGTTACTGGCGGGCGCATCCTGAAACGTCACCACGAATCGCTGTGCCGTTTGATCAAACAGAACATCTTTCGGCCCGCTGCTTCGGGCGGGCGTCGTGTCGATGTTGATGCGGGAACCGCTCAGCGCACCGCTCGTGTCGAGGAATTGTCCGTAAATACGGGCCGAGTCGACAGCTTCCATCACCACCAGGAACTTTCCGCCGCCGAAACCAACGTCGAGTTCGAACGCTCCCGTCCCAAGAGAGATTTCTCCCGTGAGGAACGTTCCGTCGGGCGCAATCAACCGCGCACGAGGCAGGTTGATATCATCTCCTCCCGATCCGTCGCTCGCCGCCCAGACGACGAGGAAGTTGGTGCCGTCCGAGGCAACATCCGGACTTTCCGTGCCGAATGAAGGGTCGCTGATTGGAAAAGGCGAACCGATGAGCGATCCGTTGGTCGCCACGAATTGCCCGAAGATGTCGACGTCATCTTCCCAAACCATCAGAAAATTTTCTCCACCAAAGGCAACCCCGGCGCTGGTGCCAGTGAAGCGCCCGGTCCCGCTGGTTCGTCGCACGGAGCCGTCCCGATCAACCAGCACCGCGATAACTTCGCCGTCCTCGGGATCGTCGGCGTCGACATTTTGCCGGCCGGTCAAAGCAACAAGATAGTTGCCCGCGCCGTAGGCCAACCCCTGAGCGATTTGACTCACGCCGTCGACCGCGATCGGAAAGATGTCCGACGGCGAGCGGCGCAGCGCTGTCGTATGCAGATCGAATTTGGTGGTGCTTTCGTAGCCCACGGAACCCGTGCCACAGCATTGATTATTAACTGACGAAGGATTCACGAACGTGAGGGTAGCGTGATAGGTGGCAAGGCCGCCGAGGGTGTAAGCCGGGATGAAAACCGATCGGGCCAAACCATTCAACGACCCGAAGTCGCCCGGCAAAAAACCTGTCTCGAATACCAGATTCGTGTTCTCGTAAATCGCCACACGGACAAGGCTGTTCGCAGTCCCTCCGGGGAATGCATCCCATTTCAAAACAAAGTCTGTTGCTGGATCGATAGCCTGCGCCGCAGCGAAGTTGCTGATGTGCGGCGCGCTGGGATACGAGTCGCCGCTCAAGTTGAGCGTGTCGGAGAACAAGCCATCGTTCAGGGTGTCGAAGTTGAACGTGTAATCTCCGTTCGGAAAGTTGCCATCCAGTGACGCCTGCGAGGGAAAATTGCTTAATGCTTCGACGTCAATGACCGCCGATAATTTCCGTTCCGTCGCTTGCGAACCCAACTCCGCGGATCCGCCCGGAAAATCCAAGGTCACGCTGTTGATGTTGTTCCCTTGCAGGTTCCGATCGGCCACGAACGCGTACAGTGAGAAAGGATTGGCCTCGAGCACCGGAGCCGCGGTGTTCGTCTGCGCGAACAGACGGCCCTTGTTGAGAATGTAGAACAAAACGTCATTGGCGTGAGCCGCGGGCGGCCCGGCGCAAACCCAGGCGGCAATGAGTGAGAACATCCAGCCACGACACGAAAAACCAACGGGCATTCCGGGGTTCATAGGCGTTGGGAGGAACTCAGATTCACGGGAAAAAAGCAACGTTCGACTTGCCCGCGTAAGTCTTGCGCCCGCCATGGGATTCCCGTAGAACGCTCGCACCCGTCCCCATATGAACGCACGTTTCTGGGCCATCGCTCTGGTATTGGGCACTATCGTCTTGGGCACTATTTCTGCCCGCGCCGCGGAGGACACGGTTCTGCTCAGCATTGAAGGCAACGTGTCCGTCAGGAAAGCCGGCGCGCAAGACTGGCAGCCTGCGCAAACCAACCAACTGCTCAAAGCCGGCGATCGCGTCCGCACGGGAGACAATGGCCGGGCCATGGCGCGGCTGGGCAACAATTGCATCCAACGTGTCCCGCCGAACTCAACCTACGAAGTGGAAGCCACGTCCAATGGGAAACCGGCCGCGAACGTGAAGCAGGGCGGCATGTTTCTCTTTATCAGAGATCTGTTCGGAGGCAGTCCGGCGCGCAGCGACCTGGCTGCCGCGGCCACGCGCGGCACAGAGTTCCACCTTTTCGTGGACACCGATGGCCGGACTGTTTTCACCGTGATCGACGGGGCGGTGGACGTGACCAATGCGCTCGGCCAGGAGACACTGCGGGCGAATCAGCAGGCCGAAGTGAAGCCGGGCGGCAAGCCGCAACGCACCGCCATGCTCGACGCCACGAGCGTGATTCAATGGTGTCTTTATTACCCTGCGGTTCTTGATTTGGCGGAGTTGCCTTTCACCGCGGTGGAGAACCAACAGCTATCAGATTCAATTTCCGCCTACTTACAAGGCGATTTGCCGGGCGCGTTTCAAAGTTACCGCCCCGGAGCCGCACCGTCCGGAGCTGAACGCACTTATGCGGCGGCTCTCTGGCTCGCCTTCGCCGAACCGCAACAGTCAGAGAAGCTGCTCGAAGGTCTGCAAACGCCGGCGGCCGACGCGTTGCGGCGGCTGACTGGAATTGTTCAAAAGCGAGCGGAAGCAAATGCGGCAAAGCCCTCCACCAGCAGTGAGTGGATGGCAGAATCGTATAACCTGCAGTCGCAGTCGAAGCTCGATAAAGCACTGGCTGCGGCGCGTGAGGCGGCGCGATTGTCCCCGAACTTTGGTTTCGCCTGGGGCCGAGTGGCCGAACTGGAATTCAGTTTCGGGCGCGCCGCCGCTTCGGACCAGGCGCTCAGGAAGGCCCTGGAACTTTCGCCGCGCAACGCCCAGGCGTGGGCGCTGCAAGGTTTCGTTCACGCCGCAAAAAACAAACATCGCGCCGCACTGGACGATTTCGAAAAGGCCGTCGCCCTCGACGGCATGCTGCCGACGGCGTGGCTGGGGCGAGGTTTGATCAAGATACGGCTCGGAGACAGCGCTGAAGGCCGGCGCGATCTGCAAGCTGCAGCCGCCTTGCAGCCGACGTTCGCCATCTACCGCAGCTACCTGGGCAAAGCGATCGCCGAGGATGGAAACTTGAAGCTCGCCGAAAAAGACCTGGCGCTCGCGCAACGTCTCGATCCCTTGGACCCCACGACGCCGCTTTATTCCGCGCTCGTCAAGCAAAGTGAAAACCGCGTCAACGAAGCCGTGCGCGATCTGGAACACTCCGTCGAGCTGAACGACAACCGCAGTGTTTATCGCTCGGCGCTGCTCCTGGACCAGGACCGCGCCGTGCGCAGCGCGAACCTGGCGAACATTTATCTCGACGCGGGCATGCTCGACGTGAGCGTGCGCGAAGCGGTGCGCGCCGTGAACTACGACTACGCGAATTATTCCGCGCACTTGTTCCTGGCCAACAGCTACGACCGGTTGCGCGATCCGAAACAAATCAATCTTCGCTACGAGACGCCGTGGTTGAGCGAGTATTTGATCGCGAATCTGCTCGCGCCCGTCGGCGCCGGCACGCTTTCGCAAAATGTTTCGCAGCAGGAATACTCGAAGCTGTTCGAGCGCGACGGCTTTGGCGCCGTGAGCAGCACGGAATATTTCAGCAATGGCGACTGGGTGCAGAACGCCGCGCAGTACGGACGCTTCGGCAACAGCGCCTATGCAGTGGACATTGGTTATCGCAGCGACAACGGCCAGCGCCCCAACAATGATTTCGAGCAGACGACCGTGTCACTCCAGCTCAAGGAACAACTGACAGCGGCGGACAGCCTTTATGTGCAGGTCATCGGCTACGACTCCGAAGCCGGCGATGTGGCGCAGTATTATCGGCAGTCGCAAGCGAGCCGGAGGCTGCGCACGGAAGAAACCCAGGAACCGATTCTCATTGCCGGCTACCATCACGAATGGTCGCCGGGCGTGCACACGTTGCTGCTCGCGAGCCGGGCCGATGACACTTTCGAATATCGAAATCCCGACTCAGCCTTTCTGTTGTTGCAGAGGGATTTTTCCGGCCGGATCGGCGTGGCGGATGTTCTCGGTGGACTGACCAACCGTTACCGCAGCCAACTCGAGATTTACTCGGTCGAACTGGAGCAGATTTTCCAGCAACCGAAGCACACGACGATCCTTGGCGCCCGCTACCAGGACGGCGACTTCGACACCCAGAGCCGGCAATCCTTGAACGACAACCTCAGTTACCGTTTCATCTTTCCCGACAACCCCGTCGCGGTGGACGATGTCCTGCCGGAATTTGAGCGCGTCAGCATCTATGGCTATCACCACTGGTCCCTGCACGAGACACTTTTGCTCGTTGGCGGGGTGAGCTACGACCAGTTGAAATATCCGGTCAACTATCGCTTCCCGCCGCTGCGCCGCGGGGAGGATGTGAACGATCAAATCTCGCCCAAGGGCGGACTCATCTGGACGCCGCTGAAAGGATCGACGATGCGGGCGGCTTACACGCGCTCGCTGGGCGGCGTCAGCTTCGATCAGAGCTTCCGGCTGGAGCCGACGCAGGTGGCGGGATTCAACCAGGCTTTTCGCGGCTTGATTCCCGAGGCCATTGCCGGCGCGAATGCGAACGCTGATTTCGAAACCTACGGGCTTTCGCTCGAACAAAAGCTCCCCACGGCCACCTACCTGGGCTTGAGCGCGGAATCATTGAGGTCGGAAGTACGCCGGGCCGTGGGCGTGTATCAATCCAGCGAGCTCCCTCCGGTCTTTCGTTCCAGCTCACGCGAGCGTCTCGAGTACAGGGAACGGACGCTGGTCTTCACGCTCAACCAACTCGTTGGGGATGAATGGGCGCTGGGGACGCGCTATCAACTGAGCCGCGCCAATTTGCACGATCGTTATACCGAAATTCCCGTGAACACGCCCGGCAGCGGAACCGCCGGAAGCGCTGGCTTTGTCCCGCGAACGAAAACGGATTCGCTTCTTCATGAACTTTCACTCTTCGCGATCTACAATCATGCTTCCGGCTTCTTCACCCGGGGCGAAGTCGTATGGCGCGCGCAGGACAACGACGGCTACACGCCGCACCGCGACGGCGACGATTTCTGGCAATTGCACGCCTTCGCCGGCTACCGTTTCTGGCGCCGCCACGCCGAAATACAAGTCGGCTTGCTCAACATCACCGATCAGAACTACCGCCTGAACCCGTTGAATCTTTATTCTGAAGCGCCGCGAGAACGAACCTTCGCCGCCCGGTTTCAATTTAGCTTTTGAATCATGGAGCGGCCGGCTGCAGATAGAACCAATCGCACACACTCGAAACGCACATGACCTTTTCGAAAAAGCGACTCCGTCAACGTTGGTTCGGGGCGACCTTGAGCGCGGTGTTCACGCTCCTGCTGGGGTTGATGCTCTTCACCGCCATTGGGAAAAAAATAGTGTCTTTGAGCTACGACATACCACACGCGTTCCGGGACATGGAAGCGCCCACGAACGCTGTCCTCGTTTATCTGGACGAGCATTGCTACGAGATGCTCGGCGAGCCATTGGACCGCCCGCTGGATCGCGCCAGGCACGGAGAACTTGTGAAGCAGCTCACTACGGCCGGCGCTTCGGTGATTGTGTTCGACTTCCTGTTTACCGAAGAGCACAAACCACCCACACCGTCCGATTTGAAATTTGCCGAGGCCATCAAGGCGAACCCGAAAGTCGTGCTGGGCGGAGAATGGAGAAGGAAACGCGGCCTCACCACGATCGATACGCCGCTGGCCGTGCTGCGCAATGCCGGCGCTTCGTGGGGCCTTGTCCAATATCGAAAGCAAGAGTTCGGACCGCGCGAACATTTGGGAACGAAAGACGTGGATGGCTTGCCCAGCCTGACCTGGGTCGCCGCCAAGCTGGTGGACGCGCCCGTCACAAAAACCTCCACACAGGACGCCGTGCATCGCTGGATCAATTACTATGGCCGTCCCGACACATTGGAGCGGTTCAGCTATTCCGACGTTATTTCCAACAATGTTCCCGCCAATGCATTTCAGGGAAAGGCCGTTTTTGTCGGCAGCCGGCAGAGCACGGGATTCACCGGCGCAGCGAAAGATGAGTTTCCCACGGCGTTCACGTGGATTTCCGGGACTTATTCGCCTGGAACCGAAATCCACGCCACCGTGTTTCTAAATCTGCTGCGGCAGGATTGGCTCACCCGATTTCCCCAGTGGCTCGAAGTTCTGCTGGTCATGCTGCTTGGTCTCGGCGCGGGCTTTGGTTTATCGATTCTGGAAAGCAGAGCCGCGACGATCACGGCGCTGGCATCGGGCTTAATCATCATCCTCGCGGCATGGCTGTTCTTCCGCTACGGTCTGATTTGGTTCGTTTGGTTGATTCTGTTGATTGAATTGTTTTTTGCCCTCATCTGGTCGTGGGGCTACAATTCCATTCAAGCCTACGCCGAACGCAAAGTGCTGGAGTATTCGCTTTCACTGCATTTGCCAGAAGGGCGCGTGAAACAAATCCTCAAATCGCCGGAACTGCTGGCGCCCACCGCAAAAAAGCAGGAGGTGAGCCTGATGTTCACAGACATTGCGGATTGGTCGACGATTGCCGATCGCGTGGCGCCCGACCGCTTATTCAGCCATCTCAATCGCTATTTCGAACGAACCATTCCCTGCGTTCACAAGGAAGACGGAATGGTGCTGCAATTGATCGGCGACGCGATTTTCGCCATCTGGAACGCGCCGGAGCCGCAGCCCGAACATCCGGAGCGAGCCTGTGCCGCGGCGTTGAAACTCCGCGACGAACTCGTGGAGTTCGAAAGCGACAACGAAATTTATCCGCTGCGCACGCGCGTCGGATTGCATTGTGGCGATGCCAGCGTGGGCAACTGCGGCAGCAAGGAACGGCTCGTCTACACGGCGCTCGGAGCGGAGACGAACATGGCCGCGCGATTGGAAGGACTGAACAAATTTCTCGGAACGCAAATCCTCGCCTCGGAAAACATCGTCACCGAAGCGGTCGAGAAAAAATTTACCTGGCGCCGCGTCGGCCGTTTCAAATTGAAAGGAGCCGACCATTACCTCGGCATCTACGAACTTCTCGATACGCTCGACAAAGAGGAGAAGTCACGCGCCTGGCGCAAGCTTTTCAGCACCGGCTTGCGGCACTTCCAGCACCAGGAATGGGACGATGCCGTCGCCCTCTTCAGCCAGGTGATCGTCGAGCGCAACGATGATGGACCGAGTCGGTTCTATCTGAAAAAGATCGAGACGTTGCGTCACGAAAAACTTCCCGAAAAGTGGTTCGGCGAAGTCTCGATGGACGAGAAATAGATTGGCGGAACGTTCCGGCGCGGTCGAACCTGCCGTCCCGCGGCAGGTCGCGCTCAGCAGCAACCGCCGGCGTCGCAACATTGGCTCGCGGCCGTGGTGGCGCTGTACTCCTGCCCCTTGGTTTCCCGCGGATGACGAAGCTTCCCGCTGTCGCACGCAAACGGCCTGGCCTCGCTCAGCGGAATCTCGATGCGCGGTTCAACGAACTCGAACCAGTCCTGGTAAGGCGCCTTGCGGTAAAGTTGAAACGTCTTGTCGCACACGGCGTAACGCAGCCCGCGCTCCATGCGATGCCCGTCGTCATCCAGCACTTCCTTGAAAGGGCCTTTATAAATCACCGCCTGATTGCGTTCGAAGCAGGGACCCTGTTTGCCCTTGAAGGCCTCGATGGTCATGGAACGAAACTCAATCCCCTGCACCGTTTGCCAGGGTGCCACGTCGCGTTTGAGAATGCGTGCTCCGTAGAATCCCGCTTCCACGAATGCCTGAATAAAGGCCTCCTCCGTGAGCGCGCCGGAGATGCAGCCGCTCCAAAGCTCGGGGTCGTTCTGCATTTCAAGCGGCACCAACTCGTCGCTCACGATGTCCGAAATAACAGCGCGGCCACCTTTGCGCAGCACGCGGAAAATCTCCTGAAAGAGCTGACGCTTTGCCCGCGGTTCCACGAGGTTCAGCACGCAGTTCGAAACCACCACATCCACCGAATCGCTCGCGACCAACGGAGCGGTCACCCGCAGCTCCTCGGCGCGGGCGTCCGCTGCCAGAAATGACTGCGCATCGTGAATCGGATTCGCCTTCAAGTCGGCATCCAGCTTTTCCAAATCCAACGCGAGGTCCTGGATGCGTCCCTTGCGAAACTCGACGTTATGAAAACCAATCGCGTTGCCGACCGTCGGCGCGTATTTGCGCGCCATGGCCAGCATGTCGTCATTCATGTCCACGCCGATGACGCGCCCTGCCGGCCCGACCACCTGCGCGGCGATGAAACAAATCTTTCCCGTGCCGCTGCCGAGATCGAGGACAGTTTCGCCGGGACGCAAATACTTCGACGGATCGCCGCAGCCGTAGTCGCGCTCAATGACTTCTGCCGGAATGACTTTGAGATACTCTCGGTCGTATTCGACGGGGCAGCAGAGTGCATCGACTTTTTTTCCGGCAGCCTCGCTATAGCGGCTGCGCACGGCTGTTTCCACCCGCAACGTGGTTTCCATGGAGTTCCTTTCGGTTGGCGGAGATTGAAGAAGCGAACGCGGCAGAGGCAATCAAATTGTGCGAGTGCCAAAGCGCATCCCTTCATCCGCCCCAGACAAGACAAACCGGGACGCCGACCGGATTCCTGCTGAGCCGGACTACTTGTTCGGCTGTGGCGTGTAGCGCAAGTAGGGCTTCACACGGCGGTGGCCCTTGGGGAATTGCGCCGGGATCTCCTCGTCCTTCACCGCCGTCACGATGATGCAGTCTTCGCCTTCCTGCCAGTTGGCCGGGGTGGCGACTTTGTATTTCGCGGTCAGTTGCAGCGAATCGATGACCCGGAGCAGTTCGAGGAAATTGCGCCCGGTCGAAGCGGGATAAGTCAGCGTGAGTTTGATTTTCTTATCCGGCCCGATGACGAACACGGAGCGCACGGTGAAGGTGTTGTCCGCGTTCGGATGAATCATGTCGTAGAGCGCTGCGACCTCGCGCTTCGGGTCGGCGATGATGGGAAAATTCATCTTAGTGCCCTGTGTCTCGTTGATGTCGCCAATCCATCCGCGGTGCGACTCGATTGGGTCCACGCTCACGGCGATGACTTTCGCATTGCGCCGGTCGAACTCGCTTTTGATTTTCGCCACGGCACCCAGTTCGGTCGTGCACACCGGCGTGTAATCCGCGGGGTGCGAGAACAAAACGCCCCAGCCATTGCCCAGCCATTGATGAAAATCGATGCGGCCTTCGGTGGTGTCCGCCGTGAAGTTCGGTGCTTCGTCGCCAAGTCGTAATGCCATAGTCGTGTTGCTCGTTGCCTCCGGCTTCGTGCCGGAAGGGAGCGTGAGATTACTGAACAGCCGCCGCGTTTCAATTCCGATTTAATGGAGCGCGAAAGTTTGGCCCTTGCTGATGTCCCCTGCTCTGCGCCGCGGGACTGCAAACCCGGCTCCCACTGACTCGAAGCTTGCTGCCGAAAACAGGCGCGGTATCGTTCGCCCGCCATGCCGGAACGATTAATGCACGCGCTGTTCGGTCGCCCGGCGCGCTTTGCACTGCCCTCGTGACAATCGGCCGATGAAAAACGAAAAGCGCAGACTTGCCGCTATCATGTTCACCGACATCGTCGGGTTTGCGGCCATGACGCGGCGCAACGAGAAGCTTTCCCTCCAATTGCTCGAACGGCATCACAAGCTTTTGCGCTCCTGCTTCACGCGCTTCAGCGGCCGGGAAATCAAATCCATCGGCGATGGTTTTCTGATTGAATTTGCCAGCGCGCTGGAAGGCGCCCGCTGTGCCATCGCCGTCCAGAAATGCCTGCGCGATCATAACCGCAGCCATTCGCCCGAAAGCCAGATGCAGGTCCGCATCGGATTGCACGTGGGGGAAGTGGTCGAACGCGAGACGGATGTTTTCGGCGACGGCGTGAATATCGCCTCCCGCCTGGAACCGCTGGCCGAGCCGGGCGGGATTTGTGTTTCGCAGCAGGCTTACGATCAAATCTGCAACAAGCTTTCCGTGCCCGTGGTTCCCGCCGGCACGTTCGAACTCGATCAACTCACGCTCTCCGTCTACCGAATCGATTGGGCGGAGGAAAAGCTCGCCGCCGCGCCCGAAGCGAAATCCTGCAAACGCTCCATCGGGGTCCTGCCCTTCGTCAATCTCAGTCCGTCCGCCAGGGATGAATATCTCAGCGATGGCCTCACGGAAGAATTGATCAACGCGCTGGGCCGCATCGATTCCTTGCGCGTGGTGTCGCGCACCTCCGCCTTCGCGTTCAAGGGCAAGGCGGACGACGTGCGCAAGATTGGAACCCAGTTGAACGTGCAGACCGTGTTGGAAGGCAGCCTGCGGCGCTTGGGCGGCGAACTTCGCATCGCCGTGCGCCTGATCAGCGTGACCGACGGATTTCAGATCTGGGCCGAGACTTATGAGCGACGCCTGCGTGATGTCTTCGGCATTCAGCAGGAGGTCACGGGACGGGTGATTGAAGTTTTGGATTTGAAGCCCGCGGCGCCGCCGGAGCTCTTGCGGCCGGCGACGGAGAACCCGGCGGCCTATCAACTTTATTTGAAGGGCCGCTTCCATTGGAACAAGCGAAGCAGCGATGGCATGGCCAAGGCATTGGACTGTTTCCGCAAGGCGGTCCAACGGGATCCGCGCTGCGCGCTCGCCTATGCAGGCATTGCCGATTGCTATTCGTTGCTCGCCTTTTACGGCGGACTGCCGCCGCGTGGCACTTTCGCGAAAGCAAAAGCTGCGGCCCGGAAGGCCGTTAAGTTGAACCCGGCATTGGCGGAAACGCACACTTCGCTGGCGTATGCCTTGATGCATCACGACTGGGACTTCGAGGGCTGCGCCGCGGAATTTCGCAAAGCTCTGGAGATCAATCCTTCCTTTGTGCCCGCGCACTTGTGGTACGGCATTTTCCTTTCTGTTCTCGGGCGCAACGATGAGGCAATCGCCGAAGCCCGGAAAGCGAAGGAACTGGAACCGCTCTCAGCCAGCGTGAGCGCGGTGACCGGAATGATTTTCTATTTTGCCCGGCAATATCTCCCGGCGGCGAAAATGTTCCGGGAAGCGCTGGAGATGGAACCAGGCTTCGTCCTGGCGCACGAAGGATGGGGACAATTGCACCTGCAGCAACGCGCCTGGAAGAAAGCCATCAAGCATCTCGAAGAAGCGCTCCGGCATACGCGCTTCGGTGGTTCGATGATTGCGGCGGCGGCCTTCGGTCTGGCCCGCGCTGGCGACGTTGCACGTGCACGGGCCTTGTTGAAGCGAATCACCACCTTGCTCACGCGAGGTGAAGCATCGCCGGTCAGCGTCGCCATCGCTCATATCGGGTTGAACCAGCCGGACGAAGCATTCCGCTGGCTGCAACGAGCCTGCCAGCAACGCTCCGGAAAACTGATTTACCTGAAGGCGAACCCCATCTTCTGTGAGTTGCGCGCGGACAAACGGTTTGAAGCTTTGGCGCGCAAGATCGGGCTGAGCTAAAGATTGCGGATTGCTGTTTCACTGCTTCCCGTTTCCCGATTCACTCCCGGCCGTTGAACGACATCGCCATAGGTTGGATTAGGAGCTTCGGACATTGGGCGCCCGGCATTTGCTTAGCGCTGTTCCTGGCTGGTTCGTTCCTCATGATCTGGCGGCTCGAATCGATGAGCGCCGCCGGCGTCGAAGGCACCGTCCTCGGCACATTGGTCATGCCCTATTGCTCGGGCCTTGGGAATTTGATCTTTGCCTTCGTGCTCGCGCGCAGCGGTGGCGACAGCCGCGAGGTGATGACCAATTCCCTCGTGAATAACGTGACGAACATGACGTTGCTCATCGGATTGCCCGCGGCGGTCTGGGGCCTGTCGCTCACGCCGAAAAAATCCCTGAAACCAAGGAAGGGCAAATCGGGCAACGAAGAGAAGCAGCGATTGAATCGCCTCTCGCTGCTGCTCACGATGCTGGCGGCGGTGTTCTTTACCGGCACGACCTGGGCGCTGGGACGCGATGGAACCCTTGGCTTCACCGATGGGCTCGTGCTCGTCGGTCTTTTTCTGTTCTGGCAGGCGTTTCACCTCTACGAAGTGCTCAAGTCCACGGCGCAACAGAAAGGCGTGTTCGGGTTCATGTTGTTGATCAACTTCGCTCTGCTGATGGCCGGAGCGTATGCCGTCTACCTCAGCACGGATCAGTTGGTGAATTGGGTGCAATCGAACGACAACAGGTTCATCGCCCGGCACCTGGGCTGGTTGAGCGGCTGGCTCATGGTGCTGCCGAACGCCCTGCTCGCGCTTTACTACGCCGCGAAGCGCCGCGCCGAAGTGGTTTACACTTCGCAAATCGGCGACGGTCACATTTGCATCCCGCTTTGCGTCGGCGTCTTTGCGCTGAACCGCCCGATCCCCATGCCGGAGTTTTCGTCCCTCGGCATGTGGATGTTGCTCGCGGCCGTGGCGGTGCATTTTTTCTTTATCGGTGTGTTTGCGAAACTCCCGCGGCCGATCGGGGTGCTGCTCGTGGCCAGCTACGGAGTGTTCCTGTGGAAGGGCCTCCTCAAGTAGAATATCCTGAGGGCCCCAAGCTAAAGTCATCCACCTGCCTGCCGCTATTTTCAGGAGAATTCTATGACACTTACGAAGACACTCGAATCCGTGAGACAATGCTCGGCGAGCATGAACGCCCGCTACGGCAAGACCGTGTTTGACGAATGGGCCATCGTTTCGCTGCAGCGCGGCCACGAGCGCATCGTGGCCTACCACGGTCCGCGCAAAGAAGATTTCCAGAAGAACTTCGTGAATGACCTTGGCGCCCTCCGCGCCGAAGTGCTGACCACCAGGCATCAGCCCGGTTATTTTGACTTTGCGCGGCACGGCGTGGGTACCGGCTTCGAGGCGTTTGTTTGCGCGGGCGAAGAGTTGTATCTCATCTGCAATAACACGCAGGTGTCGATGCACGAGATCGCGAAGGACGACCGGTGGCTCGATGCCCAAAAGGCTTTCGCCGAACTCACGGAACGATTTCGCGACGAACCGCTCGCGGCGTAACCAGCCGTCCCGACACAGTCTCAAACTTCCAGCACCTTCTCGAATTTCGTGAGATTGCGCGGGCCGTTGCTCGTCACCTGCGCCATGTCTTCAAGGCGAACCCCGCCCAATCCCGAGTAATAAAGTCCCGGCTCAATCGTGACCACATGGCCGGTGAGCAATCTGTCCGTGGAATTCGGCCCCATTCGCGGCGCTTCATGAATCTCCATCCCGACGCCGTGGCCCGTCCCGTGGAAGAAGCCTTGCATCCGCCCGTTCTGTCGTCCGGTTTTGTAGCCTTCGCTCACAAACAGCTCTTGAACTTTCTGGTGAATGTCCGCCGTCGGCACGTTGTGCCGGATGGCTTCGAAGGCCACCTCCTGGCCGCGCTCGACCGTGTCGTACAGCTTGCGCACCGCCTCGCTGGCGCGCCCTTTCACGACGGTGCGTGTGATGTCCCCAAAGTAACCGGTGCGCTGTGAACGCGGGAACACATCAATGATGATCGGCTCGCGCGCCCGCAGCCGCCCATAGCCCACCTGGTGCGGATCGCAAGCCTGCTCGCCGCCCGCGACGATCGTGTGATTCGCGAGTCCTCCGGCCTGCAGAATGGCCGTGTCAATGATCGCGCGCAGCTTCTCGGAGGTGAGCGGATTGTTCCGGTAGATCAACTTGCGGTTCCGTCCAACCTTCGAATTCTTCAGCGCTTGAATCCCTTCGGCCAAACCAACCTCCGCCATCATCAACGCACCGCTGATTCGCTTGATTTCCTCGGCCGACTTGCGCGCGCGCTCGGGAAAGAACGCGCCGCGCTTGCTCTTGATCTTGATCTTCAGTTTCCGCAGCTCTTCCGCGAGGCCAAGGGGGAAGCTGCCGGGCACTGCGAGCTTGGTGATTCTCTTCTGTTGCAGGATGAACCGGATGATGCGGGCCGTCGTAATCTTCTTTTGGCCATCGCGTTCCAGCTGTTTCACGCATTGCGACCACGAAATGATCTGGCAGTGCCGCGCTTCTTTCCGCGCACGGTCGATTTCCAGATCGTTCATCACCACGTGGCACTTGCCGCGCAAGCGGAGATAGATGAAGGGGTCAGGCACGAACATACCGACGGCGTAGAGCATGTCAGCGTCGCGGTCACTGTCTGCCACAATGAGCAGGTTGTCGGTCATTCTGGTTGCAAGACTCTAGACTCCGAAGAGCCGGTCCCCGGCATCGCCCAGGCCCGGGACAATAAATCCGCGCGCGTTCACCTTCTCATCGATGGCCGCCGTAAAAATCGGAAGCGCCGCATAACGCGCACGCACCGCCCGAATGCCTTCGGGCGCAGCCACCAGATTCACGAGTCGCACGTGCTCGGCGCGGCGTTCAAAGAGCAGGTCGAGCGCGGCGATAGCGCTGCCGCCGGTTGCGAGCATTGGGTCGATGAGAATGATTTCAAACCCGCTCAAATTTTCTGGCAAGCTTTTATGATAGGCCGCCGCTTCCAGAGTTTCCTCGTGCCGCTTCAATCCAATGAAGCCCACGCGCGCGTGCGGAATGAGCTGGAGAATCGAAGGGAGCATCCCCAGCCCCGCGCGCAACACCGGCACAAGAATCACTTCGCGCTCCAGCTCGAAACCATCGGCCTCCGCGAGCGGCGTCGTGACGCGCACCTTCTTCATGGGAAAGGATCGCGTCGCCTCGTAAACCATCAGCGTCGCCACTTCCGCAAGGCAGCGGCGAAATTCATCCGGGCGCGTCGCCTGTTGACGCAGCCGTGCCAGGCTCTGCTGGATGAGCGGATGATCGATGACGGTGACGTTGTTCACCGAGGCGCCGCCAGCGGCCAGAGGAAATAAAGCCGGCCCAGTTGCAACCTGGGCGTCTCAAGACCGACGTCGATCTTCAGCGTGCGCGCTTCGCTTTGCCCGAACAGGCCGAGGATGTCGCCAATGCCGATGACCGGATCGTATTGAATCAGGTTGGCGTCCGAAATTTTCGCGAGCTTCTGCGCGCGCGCGATCGCCGCATCAAAATTTCCCAGTTCATCCACGAACCCTTTGCCGAGCGCCTCCTTGCCGGAAAGAATTCGCCCGTCCGCATACTGCGCCCAATTCTCCACGAGCGTCTTGCCCTTCACGCCGGAAGCACTGTTGCGCCGCGCGGCATTGGCGCGCCCCTCCGCGACCACGGTTTTGAATCGATCGAATGTCTCGTTCACCATCGATTGGATGATCTCGCGTTCCTCCTGCGTGATCTCCTCCTCCTTCTTGTCCGGACTGAGCATGTCCTTGAACTTGCCGCTCTTGAAGACCTCCGGCCGCACCCCCACCTTGTCCATCAAGCCACGGAAATTGTAACCGTGCATGATCACGCCGATGCTCCCCGTGATGGTCATCTCGTTCGCCACAATCCACTGGCAGGGCGCGCTCACATAGTAACCGCCCGACGCCGCGAGACTGCCCATCGCCGCCACCACCGGCTTGCCTGTCTTGTTCTGGAATTTCTCGATGATGTTATAGATGTCGTCGCTCGCGAGCACTTCGCCGCCCGGCGAATTCACTTTGAGAATCACCGCCTTCACTCGCTTGTCTTCCGCGGCGCGCCTGAATTGCTCCTCCACCACGTCCACCATCGTCGGTCCACCGCGGCCGAAACCTTGTGAACTGATGACGCCCTCGATCGGCACGATCACGATGCGATTCGCGCTGTTGTTGTCCTTGACGTAAGTCTCCTGCAGGCGCGGTCCGCTGGCGTGATGTTGCGGCAGCGCGCCATCGCCGCCCGCGAAACTCATGAACCAATGGAGGGGATTGACCACCAGCGACACCACGAGCAGCACCAACAGAATGAAGGCGAATATCTTCCAGCCCGTGCCACTGCGCCGCGGGCGATGCGGCGGATACGCAAAAGCCGGCGGAGCGCTTCGCAAAGGCGGCGGTTGCGCGATCGGTGTTGGCGGCGGTGTCGGCGCAGGTTCAGGTGCGGGCGGCGTCACGTTCTCATCCATCATGCGCGCAACCTACTGAAACACCAAAACCCGGGCAAGTGTGGTTACACTTTCGCCTTTCGAGCCCGCTGCGCCCCGCGGAGGCCCGTTCCGGAGCGCCGGTCTGTGACCCGCAGCCTCGTTAAACTGCAAAAGCGCTCAAATGGGCAACGCCAGGAAACAAAACATAATCACCAATTGCCATTCGCGAATCCGCACCCTCGCCACCACCGCCCCCTTCGCATCCATGACCCACCCATGTCCCGAAACGCCACGGCCCTGTCCCAGGATGGACACTGCAACTTCACAGAACATCTCTTCGGGTCCATGGACAAAGTCTTCGAGTTCAAAGATCATGTTTTCGTGTTCATGGATCGTGCCAGCGTGTCCACAGATCACGTCTTCGTGTCCACAGATCGTGTCTTCGACATTACAGATGATGTCTCAAGGTCCATAGATGCACTCTTCGCCTTCACAGACGATGTCTTCGTGTCCACATATCGCGATTTCAACTTCAAAGACGATGTCTCGCGGTTCACAGATGATGTCTTCGCGTTCCTGGACGATGTCTTCCTGTCTATTCATCCTGTCTTCAACTGTGGAAAAGGATCTTTTGGTCCGGAAATCCCGCCGTCGGACGCGCAGACAAACGCCGATGTTCTCGAAATGAGACAAAGCTGGAGGAAAAGCTGAAAACAGAAGTCAGAGGACGGAGGGCAGAGCAGACACTAATTCCGCTGATTTTCGCGAACATTCGCGCTCATTCGCGTCTCCTCATGCGTCATTCGAAAAACGAACCTCCACAGATTGCGCCGATTTCACAGATTCCTTTTGTTTCTGCGAAATCCGCGAAATCTGCGGATCCTTGCTTCGAAACTCCTCATTCGTCATTGGCCATTCGTCATTCGTCATTCGAAATTATCGAGCGGACTCCTCACCCCAATCCCCGGCTTGCTCATCACATGCGTGTGAATCTGGCTCGGAAACGAACGTTCAACTTCCAACGCTCAACGTTCAAATGCTAAAACGCCGAAATGGAACCCAAATACGATCTCGAGGAACGACTGTTGGAATACGCAGCGCGCATCGTTCGCCTCGTCGAACAATTGCCCAACCGCCGCGCCGGCAATCATGTCGCCGGCCAATTGCTTCGGTCTGGAACCTCCCCGCTTCCCAACCACGGAGAAGCCCAGGCCGCGGAATCACGCAATGCGCTGCAGCGAACCCGGCGGGAGCGTCGCGGTTGCAATCGTCGCCTCCCCTGCGCCGGGTCGCTGATATCAGTTCCAAAGGCTCAGAAGCAAGTTTCGAGTTGCCCGATAAGCTTTGGAAGAGGTCGATCGCCAGTTCGCCCTCGTCTCAAAGTTTAATCCTTTATTCTCCAGTTCGAAACTTTATTTGGCAGTTCGGAACTTTATTCTCCGCACACAATGTGGTCACAAAATAAAGTTTGTAACTGAGGACTGAGAAAACGTTAGCAAATTCGCGAAGCGCCTACGCGGCGTCACAAAATAAAGTTTGTTACCAAAGTGATATTCGACGCGACCCTGCAAAATAAAGTTTGTAACTCAAACGTGAGGCAGGGACAGACGCTCCCCGGCGTGACGACACTCACGCAGGCATTTGCGCGTGCACAGGTACAGCCATCAGCCACTGACTGATTCGCTCTTCGGCATCCGCCAGCGCTTGTTGAACTGAAGGATGCTTACCGACGGTCGGGCTGATTCCGGCGGCGCGCCCAATTTGTGATCCCGTTGCTAAACGTCGCTTCATGATGAAGGCGTCCCTCGTCCAACGGATGCGGCGCAAGGCAAACTGCTCCGTCGTTTCGGTATGGTCTTTGAGAGACATTCGGGTGTAAGGCAACTTGTCCAAGTGAATCTCCAGAACCGCGCGTTGTCCCATGACACGGCCTATCTCACGAATCGTGATTCGGCGGGGGTAATCGGGATTGTTCCTGATTCTGATTGCCGCGGTCATGACCTTGCCTGCCAATTCTTCATCACGAGCGTTCCAGTCGATCTTCACGTACGTCCTGATCTTTGGTTGAGGCGGCGGGGAACTACAGTTGAGCCATCCACGATCGTTGCGATAAAGCCACGCGAACAGCGCTGGTGCCTGTTTGCGCAGTTCCTTTTTCGAGATGGTTGGGTTTGCTCGCTTGAGCTGCTCCCACTCGTCGCGCTTCGCAGCGAGGACCAGTTTCGGATCAGTGAGGGGCTTTGGCGGCCTCGTTTGATCGGCACAAGTAGTCCTGTTCGCGATGCGCGGGAATGGCAGGCCAAGTTTGACTGCTTGGTTCTTGAGAGTACGGAAGTGAACGCCGAGTTCAGTGGCCAGGCTGGCGGTGCTTCGCGAATTTTCCATCCACAATGATTTCAGCCGTTCGTTCCAGACAGGGCCGAGGTTCACTACTCGCACAACCGATTTGCCATCTTCACTTCTGCTAGATCGATGGCCGCACTTGGGACATTCGAAGATGTACGCGACACCGTACTTTTCTCGTTTCGACTCAAACGTTTCGATTGTGAGCGCACGATGCTCTGGGCATGTCGGATTTACGCATGGGTAAGGTCCACGTGCCGCTCGCGAAGACAGTTGCCGAGTGAAGAACGATTGCGCGGTCACCTGAAAGGCTGCCAAGACGAGCAGGTGCTTCAATGGCGCAATAACTTTGTTCGTCGTCCGAAACAACCGACCAACCCAGCCGCCATCCACGCCAATCTTGAGCGGACACATGAGGATGTCGAGTAGCGCCGGGGTGCAGTGACTCTCCATGCGCTCGAAAATGTTACGGAGTCGGATTTTTTCTTTATTGGTGACACATCCATACTCACGCAGGACATCACGGTGAAGCTCGTTTATGCGCGTCAACCCTGGTCGAGCCGTGTTCTCGTCGAGCAACCACGCAGCGGATTGCGCAACCCGGAGCAGCACTTGGTGCGCGGGCTTGTTCGGCTTCACCGGAACGGCCGCTGTTTGCAGTTGCGCTTGAGTCGCTGTGAACAATTCATGGCGGTCGTCCAGATTGCGGATGCGGATATTGGAAGGCTCCAGAAAAACCTGATGAATAGGACAAACTTCGATGCCTCGAATTTGGTGTAAACGATTCCAGTACGTCTCACCGTATCGCGTGATGTTTTCGCAATCGCAGAGCGGACATGATTTGAAAAATTCAGGCGGTGGCACACGACCAGCAATGATGCCCGCCACAAGTTGTGTTGTGCGGATTCCATTGCCCTTCATGTTCTCGACGATGATGTTGTGGCTGCGCTCAGGCAAAAATGGCGCGTAAAAAGGAAGCAACGTGTGTTTCTGGATGAGGTAATCGGAAGTGTATCGCGTGCCAGGCGGAAGGAGACTTACCAGCCTGTCGATTCGATGCGGTAGTTCTACGGCAGGAACAGCGTGACGCGAACCAAACAATTCGAGAAGCGTGTTTGTGTGGGTCGGGTACTGCATGCGCTCGCAGAAGCGTGCGAGCATGCTGTAAAGCAGTTCACCAGGATACGGATCGGGAAAATGAGCGATCATACAGCGTTCAAGAATTCGATTGGACTGCGAACGAAGCCTGCGGCGGCGAGTGCGTCGCTGGCTAACATGTTTGCTTCTTTGGCCCGCTTCGCTATCTCGACCAAATTCGTAGCGGTGGACTGCTCGACTGCGATTTGAAAAGTGGGCGGGGGCTGTGCCGGTTTTTTGTCAATCACAGCAACCGGCGAAGCTGCGGGTATGCGTGCTTTCGCCTTGATGAGTTCCATTCGCGACTCTCGCGCAATTCGTTGGGCTTCACGGTGGAAGTCGATGGGTTGCAGGTCAGGAATTTCGAGGAGTGATTCATAGTCGCCGCGACGAAGTGCGTTCAGCGCAGGTTGGATTGTGCGGAAAGAATCCTTGGCAACGGAGCGGATGATTTCGGGCGTGATTACCTCGCGGCCCGATTTGATGGCACGAATTTGGCTCAGCATTAACACCTTCACGGCGATGTCCACAACGCCTTGGGTTTCGTCGTACAACGTTTGCGAAAGCTCAGGCGTAAGCAGCGTAGGCTTTTGCACGTACTGATATTCAAGAAGCACCTCCAACAAGAACTCCCACGCTTCAGACTTCTCCAGTCGATCCCAGACGACATCTCCTTCGCCTGTGCCACGCCGCGTTTGTCGAAACTCGCCTCCGAGCACAGACATCGCTTTCGGAGTACCAATAAAAATCACCGGCACGCCAATGGTATTCACCAACTCACAGAAAAAGTTGAGCATTCGCTCTTTGCCGCCGCTTTTTTGGGAATCCAGATGCTGGATCTCGTCAATGACGAGCACGCCAATGCTGTGTAACGATGCGACGCGCTTCATGGCGGGCATGAGTTCATCAATACTCCGCCTGCCCTGACCAAAGCTGCGGTAGTGATTGGTCCCGATCAGTTCATCGATTGTCTGGAAGAAGTTCAGGCACAGCCCGCGAGTCGAGCCATCGAAAGGACACTGAAGTTTGAGCCAACAAATCTGGGTCCATGTGAACGGCTTGGCGGCATACTCGGTGTGCTGAATGATCTGCGGAAACATGTTGAGTACGGCCTCGATAGCCGTGGTCTTTCCGCCGCCAGACACTCCAATTACTGTCATTCCTCTAGCGCTAGACCGCACACGAAGCTGCGGTGCGCTTGATGCATCTGCCGCATGTCGCACCCGAAAAGTCTGCCAAAACTCCTGCGCAATTGGATTCCGCGCCGTGTAACCTTCCCGAATTAAGCAGGACACACGTTCAGCCAAATAAACGTGATCCGGCAGTGGTACGAATAAATCGAGGATTGTGTGTACGAGATGAACCCGCTCCTCTGCTGGCAACAATCGATGCTTCTCGTCAAAAGGCGGTGAATGCGCCAACGCATCGACGATTTGTGCGTCCGAGAGCACGGGCGGCAGCGCTTCAATCAGCGGATTGCCACGGTAGCGGGGATTTGGCGTCGAGGTGTAGGTCGCGAACTCGTTGCGACCACGCGCTATCGAAAAAGTGGTGGTAGACGAAATCCGGTTGCTTTCAGTTTTCATCACGTTTTCCGGTGCTTAGCTCGTTGCGCTCTCAACAAATTGAAGTCGGATGGTGGAGGCACGTAATCATCGTCCCTCGCAGCGGTCGTGGGGATCGGAACAACATTCTGAGGTTGCTCGGGCGGGGCCAGGACATGCTCGGCTGCCGCAAGGGCGCGTTCCCGGTCCCGTTCTTCCATTCGATTCTCGCGGATGTTAGCAACCGCAGCAGCTTTGCTGAGCGGCGGCTCGACACCTTCGCGTCGCTGCATTGCTTCGCCCACAATCGCGGCAATCTGAGTGTCGCGGTCGGTTCGGGTTTGCAGTTCGGTGGTGGCACTGGCGTCTTTTCTGAACGATTGGATTACCTTGAGATCTTCAAGTTCTCGCCAGGCACGGCCCCCAAACTGGACATTCGATAGCATGAGGCTGCATGGTTCGTAGCGATCACCACTCACCAGATAGAGTATCTCTGTGTGATGCGGGTGATATGCCACTTCCACTTTCCATGAACGACTAACGCGCGCTTTCACCTGCCACTGGCCCAGCTCGGAGGCGGTGCATGTGTAATAAAGTTTTTGGAAGCGGATGCCGCGCTCGGTGACCGTCGCGTCTCCCCTCGGGAGCAAATGTAGCCGCAACGCGTCTGCCGACAGCGTTCGCAAATGCCCGGCCCGGTTTCTGATACCCCATTCCCACAGGTCGGTCGGTCGCGCTTCAACGTTTCCGGCAACCATGAATTCCTGAAATCGAAACCGTTCGATGACGCCGCGATTGTATGCGAGCACGAAGCGGATCACGATTTTTCGGAAATCGTTGGTTGTAAGCACAGCATCAATACGCTCGTCTCTGTCACCACGTTCGTGCCGTTGGTTCACTGCACCAGGAAGTTGATGGATAACTTCATTCATCCGACCAAAGCTGCGTTCGATGAAGGGTTTCAAATCGGGGCGGTACGCCGGCGTGTTCACGATGCGAATGCCCAACGTGTCTGCGAGCGTATCCGCGTTTTTGCTGATCAGTTCGCCACGGTCTGCGACGAGCGCTTCAGGAATGTGGCGACTTGGCCACTCATCCGGCGCAATGCTGATTCCGAACTTCTCGCAATAGGCAACTTTGTCCGCGAGGGCGTTTTCCAATGCGAGCATCGCGGAAACGTAGCTTTCTTCTTCCAGCGTCACTGCTACGCCCGCGATGAGCCGGGAGAATACGTCAACAACGAAGTAGAGAACCGGCCTGCTGATTCGGCGGTTTGGGTCGAACGAGTTAACCAGATTCAGGTCCGCGGGCGTGCTGTCGATCTGATAGACGCTTCCGGGTCCGAATGCGCAGGCGGCAGCGTCGCCCCCGATCGCGCGTGCTTTGAGCGTGAAGCGACGAAGTCCCTCACGCGCGATGATGGAGGCGGTCGGATTCTTTTTCTTGTTCGCGTAATACTGAAATTGGCCAAGTGATGGAATTTCGTGTGCCGACGCAATGATGGGCGTGAGGACACCGTCCGTCATTTTGTAACCCGAGCAGAAGTATTCCCGGACAGTCTGGTTGTATGCTTGAACAAAAGACGGAGGATTCGCGGCGTTCGGGTTTTCGTAGAACTTTTTCACGCCGAGTTCGAGCCACTTTTTCTCTTTCGGACCGATGTTAATACCGCGTTCCACGCCGTCGAGCAGGGTGAGCTTGCGTGGCCTGCCGCGTTTGGCTGTACCTGGAACGCGTTCTTTTCCTGGCGCACCGCTGTTCTTGTAATCCGGCAACAAAGCGTTTTTGGTCTGCCCACGCTTCCAGTACCGCTTTAGGTGTCGATAGATTTGTACGATGGAAGCACCACGCTGTTTGGCTGTTCGTCGAGCCACTTCAAACCGCTCGGATTCGTCGAACGCGCCGCCGTTTGGAAGTTGGACGATCGGCTCGATGAGCTGCCACGCGCCGTCTCGTCGTTCGAGATGTTTAAGTGGAATGTCGATGTCGATCGCCACGGCAGCGAACGGGTCGTCAGTAATGCGTCGGCAATCTCCTGCATCAACAGCAGCATACAGTTCATCGAAGCGCATCCGGTGCGGCATCGATTTTTTATCGAAGATGTCGATCAAGACCGCTTCTGAGTTGCCGGGCGCAATCCAGAGCAGGCGTTCAACTGTTCGGCTGTTATCGGCGTTGACCCAGTCAAGCAGCGTGTTCACGCACAACAATTCCATCACGGACCTCCTGCATTGGGTTCATCACTTTGAGCGGGGCTGTCGGATCGATGCGAACCGTCATATCCACGACCCACTGGCGGGTCGCGATCAAGTGCCGGACAAGAGTGAGGCTCGTTCCAGGCGACAGACCGAGTTTGTCGTCACATGCCTGAGCACTCGCCGACAGCGAATGGCCGCGTTGCAGGAAGTCCCGGAGCACTGCATCAATTTTAGGCAGCGAGAACGGCGGTATGTTCTGCTGGCCGGATAAATCCAGATACGGATGAACCCATTTGATGTTCTCAACCGCTGCTCGCGGCAGGGTTGCGTCCGTGACGATGCTCCACTGGACATTCCGACTCCGCCAGTATTGCAGTTCAATTCGGAATTTTTCGAGCGTCCGAACGGATTCAAGTTCACTCGCGGGCTTGACCGTGCGCGCGACTTCAACGTCGCGAGGCTGGCCTTGCATGGTCACGAGAAAGTCAGTGGTGAGTACGATGGGCAGTTTGCTGCGAGCATCGAATGGATGCCGAACTCCGAGCGCCTCAGCGATTGCGACAGTCTCTTCAACCGGCAAAAGAGGAAATTGTTCACGAACATCAGTGACGCGCTCGGACCAATCCAACAGGTAAAACAGGTCCGTCTCCAAGTTACTCATCAAGTGATGCTCTCGACCGGTCTTCCAACCGCGCACTCGACTCACGTACCCGAGCGACGAAAAACTCCGCACATCCAACCACGGCGTGTAATCGCGTCCCCGGCCTTGCCCCCGTCCGGCCTTGACCAGTTTGGCGATGTCACTGTGTGCGCGGCGCTTTGGCATCCTCAGCCTCCCACCGCGACTTCTTCCGGCGCATCCGGTTCTGCGGAACAAAGCTCGGTTGTGCGCGCACTTCCAAACGAGCATCCTGACACGACCTCCAAACTTCCTGAAACAGCGGTGAGGTTTTGCGACAACCCGTTGATCAGCTTGTCCCGTTCGGCCCACCATTTGCCGACCGTCTGTTGTTCACGCGCGAGTTGACCGCGCAACGTCTCTACCGTCGCAACGATCATTTCGACACGTCGGATGAACTCGGGACCTTGGATGTACGCTTTGATCTCGGCACCGTCGCGACTGGCGGACACGCGCGCCTTTGCACAAGCAATAACTTGGCAGCGAAGCGCAAGTGCCAGGCTCAAGTGGCTTGCGTAATCTGTGATCCAAATCCCTTCGCATTGTCCGAAGTTCTGAACGTTTTTCGGCAACGACCGGGTGAGGATAACCGCGAGATCAGCGGAGCAGCGAATGGCATCTTCCTTCAGCTTAGAAAGCCACCGCGGTGAGAAAGTGTGAGTGTTTTTCGATTCCCAAAGGACGCGCCCAAGAGCATTCCCAGCACTGTCCCGGACCACATGGATTACGTCTCCGCCGTTACGTCCTTTTCCGACACGTGTCACCTCGTCGAGCGGAAATGCCTGTTTTAATCCGTCGGCGAGCGCAGTCTCCAGAGCCTCGCCTTGACGCTGCTGTGAGCTTTCTGCGGCGCGGCGACGTAAATTCTCAATGCTGATGCGCAAATCGGCGATCAAACTGTCTTTTTCCCGATCCTTCAGCAGGTGTTCGTCAAGTAGTTCTTTGGCGATTTGTTCCTGCATCCTGACTCGCTCGTGCTGCGCCTCTTTTCGAAGGTCCGCCGTTAAAAACGCGGCAAGTTGGTCTTTGGTGCTCGCCGTGAGGGCCTGCCAAAGGTCGAATCCCCGCTGACAATGCGGGCATTGGATGAGCATTTTTTCATTCATACGGTTCGTTCCGTTCATGATTCTCTACGTGGTAACTACGATCCCTGATTCCAAATTCCCCTGGGTCGCCTCAATGAAGTGATACACAAGCGCCTTGGCGACTTGGTTGACCGAGTAGGAACCAACAAAATGCCTCGTGTTTACGGCCTTTTTCAGAAGAGAATGCTCTAGGATTCCAACGCGGAAGCTGACCACGTGGGATTTGTAGACATTTTCCTCGTCCGCTTTGGTTACCGCATCACTCAGGTGTTCGGTTTTGGCTCCAGACCAGCGCTTTAGAATCTGGTGAACACGTTGTTTTGAGCAGCCGAACTGGTCCGCGATTTGTTCGTACGTGCGGTCTTTAGCTAACTGGATAATTTCACGATGACGAGGGGGTGGTTCGGCATGTGGTCTTCGTCCGCGCCTGCGTTTCGGCAGCCCCAATAACCGCGCCCTTGTGCTGATAGTGGCAGGTGAAACGCCAAAACGTGCGGCGATTTCACCGACCTTCGCGGTGCCAGTCATGTATTCCCGCATGGCGGCGAGTAGATTTCCTTCGGATTTCAGTGTTGTTTTCGTTGAACAAGCGTTTAACATCGTGTTCAGATTGTTCAACTTATTGAACACTTTGGCAAGTGGAAAGTTCAAGAAACTTAACATTTATTGAACGTCTTGAGCGGGTGCGCATGGCGAAGCATTGGACGTGGGATGAACTTGCCGAGAACCTCGGCACCTCAAGAACGACGTTGCATTATCTTCGCGTGGGCCGGCATGAACCCGGTGGGAAACTGCTTCGCAAATTGGAAGCGACCGAGCAGCAGGCAGGCGTCACGCCAATCAATTCTCCCGAGCCTTCCACGAGCCGCGCCTTGATCGACGCCTTACACGCAAGTTTGGCGTCAGCACAGGTGACCGTAAGACCCGAAGATCACGACCGCGGTTTCTTGAGTGTCCCGCTTCACTATTTGCGCGGCGCACCACCAAAAGGGCAGCCGAACGAGATCAAGCTCTCCCGCCCGCCATCAAGCAAACGTGCTCAACTGCTCGCCGATGTTTTGCGGTCGGAGGACTACCAAGTCATATTGCTAACCTGCATGCCGAAAGAGCATGCGAATGAGGAATTCTTAAACGCCCTCACCCCCTTTTGCATCACGGCGCTGACAGATGCCGCGATGACCTTGGTGTTTGGCTCGGATTGGAAATCACGCATCAAAGGCTCGCGCGAATAACCCACAACGACCGGAGGGAGAACCACGGGAACGACAGCAAGCTAATTGATCGCAATTCGCCACGACCAGGACACTCCTACATCAGCCCTTTTTCAAGCAATGGCCGCAGCTTCTGGCGAGCGCGATAGAGGCGGGTCTCGACTGCCTTTGGAGTGCAGGAAAGGATTTCGCCGACTTCCGCGTGCGAGAGATTTTCGTATTCGGAAAGAATCAGTGGCGTGCGCAATTCATCTGGCAATTCTGCAACGGCCTTTCTCACAGCTTCCGCCCGTTCGTTGGCTTCGACATTTTCTGAGGGCGTGGCGACGGTTTTATCGGGAATGATTTCCTTTAGTCCTGAATCGCTCTCAATACCGGCGTCCAGTGAAACCTGCGGGCGTGACGCGCGATAGCGGAAGCGATCTTTCACCAGGTTCGTCGCGATGGTGTATAGCCACGTCGAAAACTTCTGAGTTGGATCGAACTTCTTACTGTGCTGGTAAACGCGGACGAACGTTTCCTGAGCCACGTCTTCGGCTTCGGATTCGTCTTGAAGCTGGCGCACTAAATAATGAAAAAGGCGCAAAGAGTGGCGCTCCATCAAGTTGTTCAGCGCAGCATCATGGCCGCTGGCCAGACGAATCATGTCGGCGCGGTCGAGAAGGTCTGGAGACTGTTCCGGTTCGTTCACGGTGAGACTTCGCTTCCACAATCGAGCATTTCGGAGCCGTAGAACGGGTTGCGCAACGGGCCTTGAAGCTGAATCCAAAACGAAGTTTGCCCCGGCTTCGGAGCCATTGGGCATTTGAATACTTTGATGGAACGGAGCGCATCGCTCTCCTGGCGCACCATGCGCGCGAATTCAGAAACGGCGTTGCTGAAGGGAATGAATTCTTTCCGCGCGGTTTCGAGGTTTTCGGCTTTCGTCAGGCTACTCGCGCTCTGAATTTTCTGAATAGCGGCGTGCCACGGATGTTTGTCATCGAACTGCTGTGCCAAGGACGGGAGAGCGTTTGTGACTGTCGCGGCAGCTTGATTGAAGTCGTTCACGTTGTCCGCCGCGAGGCTGCGGCTCAACGCATCGACCGCAGCAACGAAATTTGTGAGCGCCAACTGCTGCGAATCGTTCAGCATCACTTTGGGTTTCGCGGGCGCTGGTTTCGCAGGTGATGCCGCGCCGGAGCCAACGGTGATTGGAATACTCGTCTCGCCTTTGCCGCGAGGTCCGTCGAATCGGAGCTTGACCGTCCAATCCCCCGCCATGTCCGGCTTCAACGTAGCGCGATATTGGCCCGGTGTGCCGGTCGCCTTCACTTGCGCGCTGTTGTGCATCACCATGCCGGGCATGTTCATGTCGATGTCGAACTGCACCGAGCCGACATCGACGAGTTGGCCGGCAGTGTCGCGAAACTCGATGAGGAAATTGTTTTGCGCGGGCTGCAACTGGCCTTGCGGATGAATCAGCGTGACCGTGAGGTCGTTCACCGTTTGGGTCGCGAATGGAGTGCCTGAGATTGGGCCACCCATCTGTGAGCCGAATTTCTTCCAGGCAAAGAAACCGCCAACGACAAGAGCGATCAAAAGCAGAAGTCCGACGAACCGCTTGGCGCGGCTGCGTCGCGGAGCTTCTTCGACGGGCGCACTCGGAGTTTTAGCAGCCGCGGTGAGCGTCATCGATTTGCGTCCTTCCTTCGGAAGCGAACGTCGTCGCCAGATGACGTAAATCGCGGGATAGATGAGCAGTTCGAGAATGCCTGACGTGATGACGCCGCCAATCATTGGTGCAGCGATGCGCTTCATCACGTCTGCGCCGCTTTGCGTCGTGGGCGACCACATGATCGGCAACAGGCCGAAGAGGATGGCGCAGATGGTCATTATTTTCGGGCGAATGCGTTGCACCGCACCTTCGATGACTGCGGCGTTCAGATCGCCCATCGTGTTCATGCGGCCGGTATCGCGGAATTTTTCCCACGCGTGGTCGAGGTAGAGCAGCATCACGACGCCGGTTTCCGCGTCCAGTCCAGCGAGGGCGATGAGGCCAACCCACACTGCCATGCTCAAGTTGTAGTTCAGCACGTGCAGGAACCAGAAAGCGCCGACGAGTGAGAACGGAACCGCGAGCAACACGATCGCAGTTTTCACCGCGCTCTTCGTGTTCACGAAGATGAGCACAAAGATAATGAGCAGCGTGAACGGCACGACAATCTTGAGCCTCTGTTCCGCGCTCTTGAGATATTCGAATTGGCCGGCCCATTGAATGTAATAGCCGGGGGGAAACTGAACGGTTTCGTTAATGCGCTTCGCGGCGGCGTCCACGTAGCCCTGGATGTCGTCGCTCGTGATGTCCACGAAGACGAAGCCGACGAGTTGGCCGTTCTCGTTGCGGATGGAAGGCGGCCCGGTTTTGTAACTGATGTCCGCGAGCATCGAGATGGGGATTTGCGCCATCTGATTGCCGCTAGAACCGGCGTTCGCCGTCACTGGTTTAGCGGCACTGCCCATTCCACCAGGCGTCGCAGGAGCCATCGGTGCAGATTCCGCTCCGTTCATCGGCACCGGCACGAGCACACGCTTGAGGGCATCGAGGTCTTCGCGGAAATCGCGCGCATAGCGGACGTTGATGGGAAAGCGCTCGCGACCCTCTACAGTCGTGGCAATGGTCTTCCCACCAATCGCGGTTTCAACAATGTCGTTAACGTCGCCGACCGTCAGTCCGTAGCGAGCGGCGACTTCTCGATTCGGAGTGAAGTCGAGAAAGTATCCACCCGTGGTGCGCTCGGCAAAAACGCTGCGAGTGTTAGGAAAGTCGCTCAGTGATTTCTCAATCTGCACCGCCACCTCCTGAATCTTTCCAAGGTCAGGCCCGAAAACTTTGATGCCGAGCACCGAACGGAATCCCGTCGTGAGCATTTCGGTGCGCGTTTGTATCGGCATCCAGAAGATGTTCGCCATGCCGGGCGTTTTGATTTTGTCGTTCATCTCCGCGATGAGCTTTTCCCACGTCATCCCGGCGCGCCATTCGTCTGGCGGCTTGAGCCTCACTACGGTTTCAAACATCGAGACGGGCGCAGGATCAGTGGAGGTCTCCGATTGTCCCGCTTTGCCAAAGACAGACTCGACTTCAGGGAACTCACGCAGCATCCGGTCCTGCAATTGGAGAACTTTGGTTGCTTCCGCGATCGTCATTCCGGGAACGGCGGTCGGCATGAACAGGATGTCGCCTTCGTTGAGCGGCGGCATGAACTCTTTGCCGAGCTTCAGGAACGGATACACCGTCGCGCCCATCACGAGCAGTGCGAGAATCAGAGTGAGCCAGCGAAAGCGCAGGACGAAATGAACGAACGGTTGATACGCCCAAATGAGAAAGCGGTTCACGGGGTTGCGCGCTTCCGGCGTAATTTTTCCCCGCACGAAAAGAATCATCAGCACTGGCACGAGTGACACGCCGAGCAACGCGGCGAAGAACATCGAAAAGGTTTTCGTGAACGCGAGTGGTTTGAACAATCGGCCTTCTTGCGCTTCCAGCGAGAACACGGGAATGAAACTCACTGTGATGACGAGCAGTGCGAAGAACAGCGGACGGCCGACGCTCTTGGCGGCGGCGATGATGACTTCGATGCGTTCGCTATTGGTGGGGTCGCGGCCTTTCTCCTCGCGGAAGTGCTCCAAAAACTTGTGTGCGTTTTCCACCATGATAATCGCCGAATCGACCATTGCTCCGATGGCGATGGCGATGCCGCCGAGCGACATGATGTTCGAGGTGAGGCCGAGCCAATACATCGGCAGGAACGAGAGAACGATGGCAATGGGCAGGGTGAGAATCGCGACGAGCGCAGACCGGATGTGCCAAAGGAACACGAGACACACGAGCGCGACGACGATGCTTTCCTCGATCAGTTTTTCGCGCAGCGTGGAGATGGAGCGTTTGATGAGTTGGCTTCGGTCGTAGGTCGTAACGACTTCCACGCCTGGAGGCAGTGAGGGTTTGATTTCCTCCAACTTCTTCTTGATACCGTCGATGACGCGAAGCGCGTTTTCGCCGTAACGCATCACGACGATGCCGCCGACCACTTCGCCTTCACCATTAAGTTCAGCGACACCACGCCGGATGTCCGGCCCGAGATGCACGGTGCCGACGTTCTTCACATAAACCGGCGTTCCCTTCTGCGTCTTGAGCGGAATGTTTTCAATGTCCTCGATCTTTTTGATGTAGCCGCGACCGCGCACGTAATACTCAGTCGAACCCACTTCAAAAATTTTCCCGCCCACATCGCCGTTCGACATGCGGATTTTGTTTACGACTTCACTAAGCGGAATGCCGTAGGCCGAGAGCTTGTTCGGGTCCAGATCGACTTGATACTGCTTCACAAAGCCGCCGACCGGCGCGACTTCGGAAACTCCCTTCACGGATTCGAGCGCGTAACGCAGATGCCAATCCTGGAAAGCGCGCAAGTCCGCGAGATTGTTTTTTCCGGTCTTATCAACGAGCGCATATTCGAAAACCCAACCGACGCCAGTCGCGTCTGGACCAATTTGCGGATTGACGCCTTCAGGCAACATGCCGCGCACGGCGCTCAAGTATTCAATCACACGCGACCGCGCCCAATAGATGTCCGTGCCGTCCTCGAAAATGACGTAGATGAACGACTTCCCGAACATGGACTCGCCGCGCACGAACTTCACCTTCGGCGCGGCGATGAAGCGCGTAGAAATCGGATACGTGATCTGGTCTTCCACCAGGTCGGGCGAACGTCCTTCCCAATCCGTGTAAATAATCACCTGCACGTCGCTGAGGTCGGGGATGGCGTCGAGCGGCGTTTTGTTCAGCGCCCAGATACCGCCCGCGATGCCGAAGATGACGAGAATGAAGACGAGGAAAAGATTCCGACTGCTCGTTTCGATGATGCGTTCGAGCAGGAACGGCTTGCGTTCTGGTGGCGTCGATGAAGGAGGCGTTTCCATTGCGTGCTCCTTCCAATCAGAATGACTTCAACGCGCCTTGCACTTTTGCTTCGGCGTCGATGAGGAAGTTCGCGCTCGTAACCACGCGCTCTTTTTCGGTGAGGCCGGATTTCACTTCGTAGTAGTCACCAAACTTTCGGCCGATCTCGATGAAGCGCGGCTCCAACTTTCCGCCGCCCTTGTCCACGAAGATGATGTTGTGTTTGCCCGTGGGGAGCACCGCGCCGACTGGCACGGCGACGCCCTCGCCCATGTCCATCGCCAAATCGACATCGACATACATGTCGGGCCGCAACTTGAGTTCGGCGTTCTCGACATCAATCCGCACGCGGCCTGTCCGCATGGCGTCGTTGATGAACGGATCGATGAGTGAAATTTTTCCGGCCAGCTTTTCTCCCGGATACGACGAACTGCTGATGGTGACGGGCAGTCCCTTTTTCAACATCGGCAATTCATCCTGGTAAAACTGCGCCCACACCCAAACAACCGAGAGGTCCGCAATGTCCACGAGGTGATCGCCATTCATGACCTTGCGTCCCTGGTCCACGCCGATGTCCTGCACCACGCCTTTGAAGGGCGAGTAAAGGGTCAGGTGCTCTTGTGGTTTGCGTGACTTCTCCAAATCAGCAACTTCCTTGTCGCCGATGTTCCACAATCGCAGGCGTTGCTTGGCGGATTCGTAGAGGCGTTCCGTGCTTTCCAGCACGATCTGATTTCCTTTCGCTTTCGCGTCGTCTCGCATCTTGAGCACGTCCACGAATTCGTTCTGGGTCGTGAGCAAATCGGGACTGTAAATCGTGAGTAGTGGCGCATCCTTTTCCACCAATTCACCGCGCGAGAAGACGAACAGTTTTTGCACGTAGCCCTCAACGCGAGAGACATAATCCCAATGCCGCTGCTTGTCGTAGGCGACCGTGCCGACGACGCGAACGCTGTGTTGGAACGGACGCTTCTCAATCGTCGCGTAAGTGACGCCAATCTGCTGCTGTCGCTCAACGGCCACGGTGAACTCAGTGGGCTTATCGTCGGGCGCGTTCGTTCCCGCGACGTTCGTTGTTGTCTGACCACCGTGCGCCGCGTGAATTGCTTGAGCATCGCCGTCCCCGCCCTTCTTTATCACGGGCGTCAGGTCCATCGAACAGATGGGGCATTTGTCGGTCGGTTTCTGCTTCTTGACCGACGGGTGCATCGTGCAGGTGTAGTAATCCACGTTTGCAGGTTTAGCGTCGGAGCCGCCTTTCTTGCATGACGTAAACAACAGCGCCGCGATGGTGATAATGAATGTAAGGGCGAGCGCTACCCAACGCGCTCGTCGCGAGGTGCGCATTCCGCTCGGTTGAATGGAAAATGAGGTGTTCATAACAGTGTCCGGTTGAAGATGTTCAAGGTTTGATTTGGTCGTGGCCCGGAAGGAGAGCCGTTTCATTGGCGAGCAGAAGCAATGCTTCGAGATTTTCGAGGCCGGTCCACAAGAGCATCTCGGAAAGCATCTGATGCTCTTCCGCTGTGGCGCGCGCGGACATCAATTGGCTTTCGAGCAACATGCGCCGTGCATCGAGCACATCGCGAAACGCGCCGCGTCCGGCCTGCCATTCCGACAAGCGGCTCGTGAGCACTTGACCGGCGCGTGTGGTGATTTCGCCGCTGTGCAGCAACGCCTCGCGTCGCATGGATTCCATTCCCACCGCGAGGTGATGCAACTCTTCACGCACCATCAATGCCTGGTCTTCGCGTTCCTGTTCCGCGGAACGCTGTTTCTCGCGGTCGCGCAGATACTCTCTGCGATACTTGTCGCCGTTGCCCCACGGGATGGAGAAGCGCAGCGAAAACATTCCCGAACGAAACTCTCCATCGCCGCTGTATTGCCGGCCTTCGACTCCCAAACTCACGTCGGGCCGCCGCATCGTGCGCGTCAATTCCGCGCTGGCTTCCGCTTGTTTGATTTCCTGCTCCAGCACTTTGAGCTTCGGTTCGTTTTGTAACGAGAGCGCGAGCAGCTTGTGACTCAACGGAATCGCGGGCGCGACGGACGGAAGTTTCAGCGGCGGCCATGCGGCCGTCGGATCGCGATTCAGCAATCGGTTCAGCGTGAATCGTTCGTGCGAAAGCCGCCGATGATCTGTGATCAATGCATCGCGGCGTTTGGCGACTTCGTTTTCAATTTGAAGAACGTCGGCAACGGGAGCTTGTCCGGCGCGATACTTGTTGTCGGTCGCCTTCACTGTGGCTTCGAGCCAGGAAAGGTCTTGTTCGCCAATCTCCACGACCTGCTCAGCCATCGCCGTGAGCAGCAGCGCCTTCGTGATGTCGTTGCGCAATTGCCAGGCGCGATAGTTCACTTCCGCTTCGCGCGTTGAAGTCTCTGCGTCTGCAACTTTGCGCGCCAATTTCGGTCGGCCCCACAGCGGCAACTTCTGCTCGACGCCGTAAGCGAGATTGCCGTCTTCGTCCGCCTTGAATCCTTTCTCGCTGTAAACGCTGCCGCCGAACATCGCCATCGGATCGTCCCACGTCCGCACCGCGCCGGCGTTCAGCGCCGCTGCACGTACGCGCGAGTCCGCCGCCTTCAGCGCCGGATGGTTCGTCCGCGCTTCGGCCACGAGGCGATTGATGAGATCCGTCGAGATGACGACGGCGTTCGTCGCGGGCTTTTCATCGGCAGCGAACGTGTTCAACACGCCGACACTCACGAGCACAATGGTTCCCAAAATTTTCATAACGAGATCGATTCACTTCACGGAAAAGGACACAGCGCACCAACGGCGTTGACCGATGGGCACACTACGGGCGGGCGAAGTGAATTCTCAGATGAGGTAACTGCAATTCCGCTGGAACAACGGAACCGCAGTCAGAGGAACGGAAGAGGCTGCGCGCGTCGGCAGTTCATCCTGCGAACGCGCAGGCAAAATCAGTAACGGGGCGGCAAAGACGAAGAGCGCCTGAAATTCGTTTTGCGAGTTGGATGGAAGACGCGCGGGCGCTGGCGTCCTGGAATTATTTGCTGGCTTCGCGCAGCAAACGGGAGTCGCGCAAGTTTTGGAACTGCAACCAGTGCGGCAGCAACCCAACTTCGGCGCGCGAGCGGTGGTGCTGGCCGATGCAGTGAAAAGACTCTGTCCGGCCAGGACAATTCCCAGCCAGAACACGACTGCCATTTTCACTGCTCGTGACATTCTTCCTTGCTTGGTCGCTCCCCAGCGCCGTTGCCTTACGCACATTGGCAAATCCCGGCTGCAAAGAAAGCCTTTCCTTCACAGCCGGGCACGCACGCAGAGGAATGCGGCGAAATCACTTCGGTCAGTTCTTCAACGTGCCGCACGTCAGCATCGACTGGCCCATGTATGGATTCACGACGGTCTTTTCCGTCTGCAACCAATTCGCCTTCACCATCGGGCAAAAGCCTTCGTGATACGTGCCTTTGCCCGCCTTGTGGTCCGCGAGATATTTCACGAGTGACGCGCTCAACGGCTTGAACGCCTCACGCGCGGCCTTGATGTCCTTCGCCTTCGCGAGCGTCTCGGCCTGCTTCGCCACATCCGGCGAAAGCATTTTCATCTCGTCACCTTTAACCGCCGCGGCAATGGCGTTCGCGTGCTCATCCACGCCTTTGACCGAATCTTTCGCGAGTTCGGTTTGAATCTTCAGATAATGATCGAGAACCGACTTCACCGGCTCCATGAGCGCGGAATTATCCGCCGCGCGGACACTCGTGACGAACATCAGGCCGGCAGCGGCCAACAAGCTGGTAAACACTTTCGTTTTCATAGGTCAAACTGTGCCTCGTTTCGCGAGACGTAACCGTTACTTTTTCTCCTTCTTTTCCGCCGCTTCGATCTTCTTGATGTATTTGGCCGGGTCCTTCTTGAAGTCGTCGAGACAGCCGGAGCAGCACAATTTAATCTCGCGCCCTTCGTGAACGAACGTGTAAGGCGTGCCCATACTGCCGAGCTTTTCGTCGTCAGTCGGACACGTTTTCAGCGTGTAAGGTTTGGCTTTTTGCGCTGGCTTCGCGTCATCAGCGGCGAGCGTGACGAACGGAGCCGCGCCCAGGAGCAGTGCAATCAGAATCGTAGATTTCATAGTTTTAGTTTCAATCACCGCATCTTCTACGCGCGAGACGGCAAAATCCCTCAAAGTTTTTTACCTGCAAAGCCGTTTGCGTATGATGCATCGCTTGGTGGAAGGCCCGACATCAGGATTCCTTTGGCTCGCAGACGAGAGTGCAGCGCTACGCAACTTCTCGCCGGCCGAACGCGCTCAAATGGCGGAACAAGAACTGCATCATTTTCCACAACCGCCGCTCAATTCCACAGTCTGGAAATACTTGGACACATTCAAATTGGAATATCTCCTGAAGGAGCAAGCGCTTTACCTGCGACAAGTCGCCGCTCTTGCGAATGATGAGCCAAACGAAGGCGTAATGAATCAGTTCCAACACGAGGCGATGCGCAAGAATTCGGCCGGTAATCCGAAGCAATTCGAAGAACTTCTACACTTCACAAACAGCCTTCGCGAAAGGGCATGGGTTACCTGCCTCTCGCTGGGTGATTTCGAGGAGCCGCGAATGTGGAAAGAGTATTGCACCAAACGCGAGAACGAAGGAGTAGCCATCAAATCAACGTACCGAAAACTTTGGGAGTCCCTCGGCGAAGTTGCCGGTTTAGCTCATCCGCATCCATATATTGCGCAAGTCCGCTATCGCGAGGACGCGGAGGTAGTTCCGAAACTTGGCTATCTCATTTACCAAAAGCTTCCTCGCTTTATCCACGAACGCGAAGTCCGCGTGTGCGCGTTCTCACCTGAACAAAAGTTTTTGGAATCACCCGGAGCACCGAACCATGTAAATTTGCCTGTTCGTTTGCCCCAGCTCATTCAGCAGATTCGTGTGCATCCCAAGGCGTCGGACGATTATTTCAGGAAGATCAAAAGCCTTACGGCAAAGTATCTCCCCAAACGACAAGCTCGCGTAAGGTGGTCGCTTCTCCGGGGTCGGTTCTGACAGCATTTACACTCGCCCCGCAACGAGTGCCGCGCACCAAATCGAAAACCGGCACCACCAAGCCCAGTTGCAGAAATGGCACAAGCCAGCGTCGAGAATCGGCATGCGAATCATGGCATCGGCGTACGACCGTCAACGAACGAGCGGATGGCAAAATGTGCCACCCGCTCGAACTGTCCTCCACAAATCAGCGGCTACTTCACCGGCGCGATTTCGAATTCAACCATGCCGCGCGAAAGCTCGGGATGTTCCTCCAAAAACCGCGGACTTTTAGCTACAGCGCTGTTCGCCTTCAGATTGGCCAATCGATCACTCTCGTTCACAGCCCGCGTGACGAATTCAGGCGCAGCCCACCGAAGTTCTGGATGTTCTTCCCGAAAACGAGGGCTGGATGCCAAAGCTCTGTTTGCAGTGAGTTCGGCCAACCGCTCCGCTTTGCGTTCGCTCATCGCACCGGTGCCTTTGGCAGGTGCGGCCCGCAGGAGTTCTGGATGAACTTCCAGGAACCGCGGACTGTTCATCAGCGCCACATTTCTGGACCCCGATGAACGAAGCGGTTCGTCCGCTCGCACTGAGGTCGCCACGTTGAGTGTCGCGACGGCGACAGTCGCCACGATCAAATTGCGTGTTTTCATAATCTGTTTTCCTTTCTTCAAGGCGGTTCTTGCCGCCGTTGTACTCTCCATTACCTACTACGCCAGTTCCGTGCTGATCCCTTCTGAAATTTTTGCATTGGTGAACCCGCTATCTGGTCACAGATGCATGTGTCAGTAATGGTCGTGGGAGAGGGAACTTCCTTACGGTCGGCCCTGTTTTCCGTCGAATCGCCAGGCAGAACGGCTGGCAATCCACACGGAGAGCGGAACGAGCAGCGTTAATTGCAATACGGGCCAGAGTCCAAGGTCGAGAAAAGGAATGATGGGCATGTGCGGCGAATAGCTCCAGCGACCGGATGTGGTCGCTTGCTTTTCCACGAGCACGGCGTGGATGAAACCGAGCACGGCGCACGTGAGATAAACATTCCAGCCGCCGCGCAATCCCCAATAGAAACGCTTCGCGGCGAGTGCGCAATGGCGTAAAGGCCGAGCGTGATTGCTGCATCAGCAAACGTCGCGCGGGTGCAGCCCCACATTGCTTCGGCTGAAGTCCCGTGCGGCGCGTAAGCTTTCGTTTGCGCCAGTTCCCACGCCCAATTCAGCAGGAACGCCGAACACAGCAGCACGCCGAAGAATTTCAACGCGAGTTTGGAAGTTGCGTTCATCACTTCCGCGACGTGCGTAACAGGAAAAGCCATCAGCCATCTCTTCTCTTCCGCTGACCGATGCAATGCGCTTCCTTCCCATCAATCGGATACCACATCTCCTGAGTCCGCTCGAAAGAAGCCGGAAACAAGTGTTCGATCACGTTGTGAATGAAGTAACCGGGAGCCAACTGCGGTAATGTGTAAGCGTGCCAACTGTCGTGCGTGCGATTGGAGTCGGGTGCGACATACCAAAAGCGGTAGAACTGACTATCGCCAAACGAAAGAGCGATTGGTTCGTAATCGTCCGAATTGCCGTACTGCGCCTTGAGAGCGTCGAGCACTTCATCGTGAGTGCAATCCGTAGATTCGTAGGAGAAAAGGCCCACAAACGGTCGTTGAGGCAAACAGAATCTGCGAAGGTGATGTGATACGGTTCCGAGCTTCTGGATAACTTCAGTAAGCTTGTGCTTGGGCATCGCCGTCTTCACTTCAATTACGGCGCGAACAGCATTGGGCGGTACGATCACGAAATCTCCGTCTTTGAAAAACACAGGGCTGGAATCATCATAAATCAAAATGTCGATTTGAGATGTCGGTCCGTGTGGTGTCAGGACGAAGCCAGAACCGACTGAGACGGAGGATGGCAGATAGCCTCGCAAAACGGATCGCAACACACTCTCTTTCCACGCCCCATCCGTTGGCCAATGAACATTTCCGATGAGTTGCCTGATCCGATTTTGAACTGCTTTCAGTTCCGCGGACAAATCAGAGAAATATGCCTTCGTGTCCATTGTTCGCGTTGCTTTTGCGCAAGTTATCGCCGCCCCATTCCGGCCGTCCACATGTCTTTGCCCTGTTGCGCAGAGAAACAAGCGCAGCGCAATCCTGCCGCCAGCTATTGCTGCTCCAACATCCCGTAGCGCGGCATGAAGGTTTACCGAACGCAACTTCGGCTGGCTGCCGCGTCAACACGGCACCGTAGCAGCGCATGGTAAAAGCAATTTGTAAAGATGACGGCAGCGGCGGAAACGCATCAACAAGCCCCGAACCCGGAAATAAAAAAACGATTTCGCGAACACACGGATCGATAGGTTTCGATCCTTTGTCGAAACAGAGTCCGGGAGGATTTGCGGGAACAGGACATGATTGCAACGTCTCGCGGCGGTGGTCGTCGTGGGCGAAACGAAAGGCAAACGATGAAAGCAAGTTCAGGTTCACGAGGCGGCGGCAGGCAGATGACTCAGGCCGCTGCGTCACGCATTCAAAGCGCAACGGCCCGCGCCAACGGCGGCCAGGTCAGCAGCGGCAGTTTTGCCGCGCGAGTGCAATCGGCCGCAACCACTAGCACCCCGTCTGGCAGCGGAGCGCATGGTGGCGGAAAAGGCGGCAACTGACATCGAACGGAGTTTGGCCGTGCGCTCAACACGCGCGGCCAAGCCACAAAAGAATGGAAGCTCCTTCATCATCAAACAACGGTCTTCCAGGCACGGGAACCGTCCTTGCGCTCATGGTTGATTGCTTGGGTGTCCCCAAAAAAACCGACGCCTACGGCTACGAAGAGCTTCAGCGCCTTCGAAGCGGCGGCTTGGGGACTGACAATTATTGGACGGTCGCACGAAAGGTCATGGATGCCATTGTTGCGACTTTCGTCGAGCCAACAACGGCGAGACAAACGATCGACATCGTGACCAAACAGAAAATCGCCGCGCCGGTGAGGCGTATTCTGTGGCAGATGAACAAAGGCGTGCTCATTCCTGTGCCGGAGTTTGGTGCGCCGCCGGAAGCAATTTTTTGGAAGCGGAATGCCGCTGGGGAATTGGAAGACTTTCACGAAGTTCTGGTTCATGACTGGCTGGAGTTTTTGTGGCGGCATGAGTTCCTCGTTCAAAAATGCGGCAGTAGCGAATCCCCAAATGCGGACGCAGTCCTCAAGTGGGTGATGATGTTCGTGATTCCATTCCTGGCACAGAACCTCATCGAGTACCAGAAAAACGACTCACGTTTCGAACGCGGGATGCCTGGAGGCTACTTCTGGTATTTGCCCATGCTCGTTCCATCAAAAGACGAGGATGCGGAACCTTGCTTCAAATGGCCGGTGAACTCGGTTCTCGAATGGTGGGAAGATTTGCTCGGCAGCGAACTGGCGTCGCACGCAAGTTTGCTTTGCGAATTGGGAAGCGAACCGGACAACGCACGACGGCAGATTCGAACGTGGCGGTACGAGAACCGTCCACCCGATCAAGAGACCATCAAGCGATGGTGCAAAGCGCCGTGGGCAGACAAGTATCGCGGAACGTTCGTTGATGACGTTTCACTGCCTCTCAGGGAAAGGTGGAACCGCTGTCGAGAGTTTTTACTTCGGAAAGGACTGCACGATCCAAACAGCAATTGGCTGAACGATATTCACGAAAGCCGAAGGGCAGACTTTCAAAAACAATATCGCGGCGAACGATTGGAGCGAGAGATTCTGCCGTTCAAGGAAACGCCGTTTGCGACATTTTTCGATTCCACCGATCCGATCGCTGCGGGTTTGCCCGTGGCCGAATTGATTGAGCGTGTAGCAGAACGTTATGCTCAACCCACAAACGGGCAACTCAAAACACGGCTCTTGATTGCAGCAGCATTTCAGCGGGCCTTTACCCGCTCAAAGGATGCGATTGGCATCCACAGAACGATTCGCATCTTCGATTGGTTTCAACAGATTTATTGCTTTCTGATGCGTGTGCAGAACCGGGCGAGCACCGCCGAGGAAATCAGGAGTGTGCTGCGCGAAACTCCGAAACCGCAACTTGGCCTGCGCTATAGCTGCGAGTGGTTGTTCGAGGAAACCTGCTGGCGGACATTGCCGGACGAGATAGATGCGCTACTCAAACGGTGATCTCAGTTTCCCTCAATCATCCCGTAGCGCGGCATAAACGTTTTCTCCTGCACCCATTCGAGATAACGACGGCCTTGTTCGGGCGGCATTGTGCGGCTGACTTCAAAGAAATGTTGCAGCATGGAACGCTGGCACTCGGCACGCAGTTGCGCCGCTTCGTTGAGCTTCATTTCGATGTCCGGCGTCAGCGTGTTCGTGTTTGAAAGCAGTGCTTTCAGTTCCGCGTTCTTCGCATCGATGCGACGGCACATTTCCATGCAGTGCGGCATGTAAGCGTCGTGAAGCTCGGTGATGCGCTTGAACTCAGCATCGTTGAGTTGAAATTCATTCTTCAACCACGCGAGTTCAGGCTGCTGACTTCCCAAGATTTGGCGATGATGCGCCGTGCTTTTGAAATAAACGGCGCAGTACGCCGCCGCTGCCAGGGATAATCCGGCCAAGAAAATGAGCAGCAATCGTTTCATCGTCAGCGCGGCTTTTGGTAGGGGTCAACCGACTGAACGTATTGTTGGCCCAGGCGAGTTTCCAAATGCGCAGACGCATTCCGTGCCTGCACGAAGCCAAGCGTCACGCCCAGCACCGCAAGCACCATGACATACGCCACAGCCACAGCCGGCCGCACAACAACCTGCGAAAGCCATTGCGTGAGCAGCGTCCAAACCGACATCGACGGCACTTGCTGCTGACGTTCCGCAGTTTCGATGCGTCGCCAAACGTTCTCCCTTTCCAGCACAGTGGGATCCGAAGCTTGGAATTCACGTGACTTGAAGTCGCGG
>JADMIO011406701.1_pt1 | contig 140629 bp, 126 predicted proteins | sample 8958161 | NCBI WGS metagenome assembly JADMIO01 (sample SAMN16585339, study PRJNA669376) | soil metagenome | isolation source: Crop rotation soil | place: USA: Cullars Rotation, Alabama | collected 2011
GCGACAACTTGTCCACGTGGAATTCTAAGCTTAGGATCCCAATGTGCTGGAAAGGGTGTTCGGTCTGCGAGGGCCTTCGACCCTGGAAGGGCGGGGCCGCCGCGGGTTGCGGACGACCATTGCAGCCGTCCGATCGGGGATGAGGATGACCTATCGCGAGCCCCGAGTCGAACCTCGAAGCCCAGTTTTCCACATTTCGGTGGTCCGTCCCCCTTCCAGGGGCTCGGAATGGGGGTCGAGGCCCGGCTCGGGCGCCCGACCCCCGATTCGATGCGCGGTCGTGCGCCTACTTGGGCGCCTCGGTCTTGGCGTTGTCGGCGACGGTCGGGCTCACGAGCTTCTCGACCTCGTCCTTCAGCTTGGTGCGCCGGCGGTTGAGCTCCTGCTGCAGGAGGAACTCGGTGTCCTGACTGTTGTGGACGACGCTCGGCGTGAGGAACACGAGCAGGCTCCGGCGATCGCGGTTGTGCGCGCGGTGCTTGAAGAGCTCGCCCAGGATCGGGATCGCGGAGAGGCCCGGGACGCGCGTCTCGGTCTCGATGTCCGAATCGGTCGTCAGGCCGCCGATCACGGCGGTCTTGCCGCTGTCGATCATCATCGTGCTGACGATCGTCGAGCTGCGCGTGCGCGGCAGCGCGATCGAGCCCTCGAGGCCCGAGGCGCCGATCGTGAACACGTCGAAGCCCGGAGGCGCGAGCGTCGAGGTGCCGGTGCCCGAGAGGCTCGTCTCCTTCGGGATCACTTCCATGACGATGCGCTGCGTGCCGGGAATGACGTTCGGGCGGATCAGGAGCTGGAAGCCGACCTCGACGGGCGAGCCGCTGGCTTCCTGCACCGACAGCGACAGGCCGCCGGCCTGGCCCTGCTCGGCGCGCGCTTCGGCGTAGCGGATCGTCTCGCCGACGAAGATCGTCGCCTCGCTGCCGTCGACCGCGAAGATCTTCGGCGCCTGGATCACCTCCGACTTCGTGTCGCGCTGGAGCAGACGCAGCGTCGCCTGCACCTGCGTGAAGGACAACGCGCCGAAGATCGTGTCCGGGATCACGGTCGCGCCGCCGTTCAGGTTGGGAGTCACCGCGTCGGCGAACGGGCCGTGGCCGCTCGGGCTCGCGATGATCGCGTCGTCCCAGCCGCCCTTGCCCTCGACGAAGGGGAAGGTGACCGGGATCTGGCCGCCGGTCAGCGTGACCTGCGGGCCGTTGTCGCCGTAGTCGACGCCCAGGTTCAGGACGTCGCCGTTGCTCGTCGTGACGAACTTGACGTCGCAGAAGACCTGCACCGGCTCGACGTCGAGGCGGTTCAGGATCTCCTTGATCTCGTTGTGGACCTGCGCCGTGTCGCGGACGACGAGCGCGTTCTGCGAGTCGATGTAGTCGATCTTGCCGACGTCGGGCGAGATCGCGGTCTGCAGCGCCTGGAGCACGGTGAACGTGCTCTTCGCGATCATCTCCGTCGTCTGCTGCTGCTGCGCCTGCTGCGTCTGCTGCGGCGACTGCACGAAGTCGGACTTGATCACCGGCTTGTAGACGCTCTTCGGGCGGATGTAGCGCAGCTGGTAGGTCTTCGTGATCAGCTGCTTCTGGAGCTTCTCCGGGCTGACGACGCGCAGGAGCCCGTGCCCCTCGTTGACGACGACGAAGCCCTGGCTCTTCGCGACGACGTCGAGCGCGTCGCGCCACGGCACGCCCTTGAGGCGCACGGTCACCGTCCCGATGACCTCGGGTCCGATGACGACGTTCGCGCCCGAGGACTTCGCGATGGTGTCGATCACCTCGCGGATGTCGGCGCTCGGGAACGAGAAGTCGACCGCCGGCGGGCGCGTCACGGCGAGCACGCCCGCGGTGCGCTCCTCGACCACGCCGTGGACCTTCTCGGCCACGAGGTCGAGCGCGTCGCGCCACGGCACGTCGTTGAGCTCGATGACGATCTTCTCGCTGCTGATCTTCTTCGGGTCGTTCTCGGGGTCGATCACGACGATGTTCGCGCCCGACCGCTCGCGCAGGAAGGCGACGATGTCCTCGAGCGTGCGGTCCGCGCTCGACAGGCTGACGCGAGCCTCGAGGCTCGGCGCCTGGGCACGGGCGCCCGTCGTGAGCGCCAGGAACGAGGCGGCCAGCAGAAACAGCTTCTTCACGTGATACTCCTGTCCGGCTCGCGCCGGGGATCTCGGCTCGGGCCCGGCTCAGAGATGCCGGGCGAAGATGACTCCTCGGAAGATGAATTCGATCTCCTCGGCGCTGATGGCGCGCACGACGACTCCGTTGTCGAGCATGTCGCCGATGCCGAGGGGCTTGCCGTTGATGAGGACCACGGGCTGGCCCTCCGCGATGATCGAGAGGCCGTCGACCTTGAGGTCGAGCTTCTCGAAGTCGAGCACCGTCGTCGCCTCGGCCGAGAGTTGCCGCAGGCGGTCGGCCATCGGCTTGCGCAGCGCGTCCTTGTCGGCCAGCGCGAGCTGCGGTTCGATCGCCGAGAAGGCCTCGAGCATGAGCTTGTACTCGCCGCGCGTCTCGTGGTTGACCATCGCGGTCTCGATCTCGCGCAGCATGTTCACGCTCGGGCCCATGTCGGCCTCGGTCTTCTCGAGGTCCTTGCGCAGGCGCGCGACGACGTCGACGACCTCGGCGTGGAACTTCCGCTCGGACGGGACGTAGCGGATCGACTTCTCCCCTTCCAGCCGGCGCACGTCCTCCTCGAGCTTGGCGAGCGCGGTCTCGAGGTCCGAGCGCGTCGTCAGCTCGGCGATCACGCTGTCGGCCTTCTTGAACGTCTCCCACAGCCCCATGACGGCCTGCGTGCGGTCGATCATCTCCTGCACCAGGTCCATCTGGCCCTGGACGGTCAGCGTGCTCTCGCCGTCGCCGAGCAGCGGGACGCGCGGGTCGATCCACGGGTCGCGGCGACCGCGCGCGCCGTTGTACTTGTAGGTGGCGACGCTCAGGCCCGCCCGGCGGCGGTTGATCTCGCCCAGCAGCAGGTCGCGCTTGCGGTCGTAGCCGTCGATCTTGACGGGCGCCGCGTCCTTCTTGGGCTCGTACACGAAGGTCTCGACGTCGACCTGCATCTTGTGGGCGACGGGCGCGCTCGAGTTCTTGTCGCCCATGGCGTTGCGCGCGGCCGCCGTGATGTGGAAGTTCGGCACGCGCATGAACCGCGCGTGGCTCTCGGTCAGGTCGAGGAAGTCGAGGAACTGGAACGCGTCCGCGTCGAGCGACAGCGTGTACGCGACCTTGTCGAACTCGCCCTTGTCGCGCGCGTCGTTCGTCTTCTTCTTCAGGCCCGAGATGCGGACCCCGGACTCCTCGGAGAACTTCTGGAACGTGCGGACGAGGTTGTTGACGTCCTCCGTGTCGGGGAGGATGCGCTTCATCACCTGCGACAGCTCGCGCAGGACGATGACGTCGCGTTCGAGCGCGGCCGTGCCCTCGATCAGCTTGCGCGAGCTGTCGATGTTCGTGCGGACGTTCGCGACGTCGGCCTTCGACTCCTCGATCTTCCCGTACTGGCTGTAGATCATGAAGCCGGTGCCGGCGGCGCAGAGGACCCCGCCGCCGAGCGTTCCGATCCACCAACGCTTCGTGTTCACGGCTTCTCCTCCTTCTTGTCGGACGCGCCCTTGGGGGACGGCGGCGGCGCGGCCTCACCCGACTCCTTCGTCGGAGCCGGAGCCTCGGTTCGCGGTGCGGGCTTGGGCGTGTTCGCCTCACCCGGCGTCTTCGCCGATTCACCCGGCGTCTTCGCCGGTTCGCCCGGCGTCTTGGCCGGCTCGCCCGCAGGCGTCTTCGCCGGCTCGACCGTCGGCGTCTTCGCCGCGTTCTTGCCGCGCTTCGGACGCTCCGTCTTGCCGCCTTCGTCCGCGGACTGCTTCGCCGCGGCGGCGGCCGCGGACTTGGCGCGGTCCTCGGGGCTCTTGAGCGACAGCGACATCGGGAACGCCCACGCGACCGGCGGGACGAGCGTCTCGTCGACGAGCGTCTGCGTGCCTTCCGGCGGCGACGGGGGCTGGAAGTCCTCGATGAACGTCGACGACTCGAGGTCCTCGAGGAAGTTCGCGACCTGCGCGAACTTGTCCGAGCCCGAGTGGCCGTTGGCGCGCACCGAGCCGTAGCTCTGCGCGTTCGAGTCCGAGGTCTGCGAGACCTGCAGGTCGTCGAGCCACACGAGGTGGCGCTGCCCGTCCCCGCCGCGGTTGACGACGTCGATGAGCTCGTCGATCTTGCGCGTCCACGAGATGCGGCTGGCCGTGATGCCGGCCAGCGTCTTCTCGCGGCTCTGGTACTGCTTGCTCTCGGCGTCGAGCGCCTGGTGGTAGGCGACCTGCGGGGCCAGGCCCTCCATCTCGAGCTCGAGCGTCGCTTTCTCGCTGTCGATGCCGGCTTGCACGCCGAACACCGTCCAGGCCCACCAGCTCATCAGGCCCGCGTTCACCGCCGCCGCGCCGACGAAGGCGACGAGCAGCTTGATCGGGGTCCGCGCCTTGCGGCGGTATTCCTCGGGGAGAAGGTTGATCCGAATCATGCGACACGCACCCTCGAAGCCAGTCCGACGGCGACCGCGAGGGTCGGCGCCCAGGCTTCCAGCTCTTCCACGTTCACCCGGCCCGAATCCACGCGCAGCCCTTCGAGGGGATTCCAGGTGCGCGTCGTCCGTCCGGTCGCCTGCTCGATGTACTGCGCCGCACCGGTCGCGAGCGCGCCGCCGCCCGACAGCAGGATCTCGCTGACCTGCACGCCGGCGTGGTGCTCGACGTAGTCGAGGGAGAGCGACAGCTCGCTCGTCAGGTCCTCGAGCACGGGCGCGATCGCCGCGGGCACGTCGGCCTGCGGCTCCTCCTGGCGCTTGATCGCCTCGGCCTCGGTCGGCGTGACCGACAGCCGGCGCGCGACGGCCTGCGTCATGTCGCTGCCGCCGACGTTGATCTCGCGGCTGAAGCACGTCTCGCCGCCGCACATGACGTTGATCGAGGTGCGCGTCGCGCCGACGTCGACGAGCGCCAGCGCGCGCGTCTCGTTGGAGTCGACCTCCTCGGCCGGCAGCCCGCACAGCTCCCACGCGTTCGCCAGCGCGAACAGGTCGACGTCGATCGCGATCGGCGAGAGGCCCTGGCCCTGGAGGAACGTGATCCGCTCCTCGATGAGCTTCGTCTTGCAGGCGGCGACGAGCGTCGTCATCTGCTCGGCGCCCTTCGCGTCGCCGTCCGACGGCCCGCCCTGCGGCGGCCGCTTCAGCGGCTGGCAGTCGAGGACGACCTCCTGCAGCTCGAAGGGCAGGTACTTGTCGGTCTCGAAACGGATCGCCTGCTTGAGCTCGGCGTCGCCCATCTTGGGCATCGGCACGTAGCGCACGACGACCGACTGGCCGGACACGCCGGTGACGACGCGCTTGCTGCGGAACTTGCCTTCCTTCAGCAGGCTCGCGACCGCCTCGGAGGGCGAGCCGCCGGGAGGGACCTCGATCCGGCCGAAGCCGGTGACCACGGCCTCGGGACCCTCGAGCGTGATCTCGACCGCCTTGACGACCGAGCTGCCCAGGTCCAGACCGATGACGCTCTTGCTCTTGCGGAACACGGAACCCCCGCTTCTCGAAGCCGCCGAATGCCCTTCGGCTCGCCGGGAGTCGGCGAGGGAGGGGTCTTCGGGACTCCGAGACCTTCGGACCGAGGGGCCCGGGAGGTTTAGGGGAGCTCGTGGAAACCTGCGTCCACGAGGGCCGCCAGGCGGTCCACCAGGGCCTGGGCGTCGTTTCCCTGTGCCGAAAACGAGAGCTCCGCGTCGCACGGTGCGCACAGGGTCATCAGCTCGAGGATGCTCTTGCCGTTGACCTCCGACTCCCCCATCCGGACCCGCAGGTCGCTCTCGAAGCCCGCCGCGGTCGAGGCGATGGCGTGGCACGGCCGGGCGTGGAGGCCGGCGGGATTCCGGAGACGGACGGTGCGGGTCGCTTCCAAACGCGCGAGACGGCCCCGGCCCGGGCCCTAGACCGCGGACATCTCCTTCAGGAGGTCGACCAGCTCGGTCTTCGTCTTGACCTTTTGCGCGAAGCGCCGGAAGTCGCCGTCGCGCGCCAAGCGCGAGATCCAGCGCATCATGTCGAGGTGGAGCTCGGGATCGTGGCCCGCGCCGGCGCGGTCCGGGCGCAGGACCGTGAACAGGATGTGCACGCGGCCGCCGTCGACCGCCTGCCACTCGAGGCCCTCGGCGTGGACGGAGAGGCTGCACGCCGCGCGCTCGAGGCCGACGAGCTTCACGTGCGGGATCGCGACGTTCATCCCGACTCCGGTCGAGGCGATGCGCTCGCGCTCGAGCAGCGCCTCGAGGGCCGCCTTCTTCAAGGCCGCAGGGATCACGTCGGCGTCGACCATGGTGTCGACGACCTCCGAGAGCGCCGCTTCCTTGTCCGCGGCCTTGAGCCGGACGCTGCAGGCCTTCGGCTTGAAGAGCTTCCAGTAGTTCATCCGCGCCTAGGGCGAGTTCCGGTTCCGGCGCCGCGCCTGCATCTTCTTCGAGTTGTGGCGCTTCAGCAGCCGCTCCATGCGCTCGACCGCCTGCTCCAGCGCGGCGGAGAACACGGTCCCGCGGGCGTCGACCACGAGGACCGCGCCGCGGCCGACGTTGGCGACGATCTCGACGCGGTGCTCCTCGTGCTGGCGCTCGAGAAGGCAGCGCACGGACACGATGCGCTCGTAGAACTTCACCAGCCCCTGGAGCTTCTGCTCCACCTGGTCGCGGACCCGGGAAGGATAGTCGTGGTGGAGGATCGAGACCTGGGCTTGCATGCGGACCCCCTGAAGAACGCAATCCGGGTGAAGCGGCGCGTGCGCCCCCACTTTGAGCCGCGGGCCGGATCCGGTCAAGAGCGGCGAGGCGCGTCGCGGAAGACCGGCTCGTCGTATTGCACGGATCTCAAGTACAGGCCGCCCGGCGGCGCGGTCGGTCCCGCCTCGTCGCGGTCGCCGGATCCGATCGCGCGCGAGACCGCGTCGGGATCGAGCTTGCCGCGGCCGACGTCGATCAGCGTGCCGGCGATCGTGCGCACCATGTTGTAGAGGAAGCCGTCGGCCTCGACGACGAAGCACAGCGTGCGGCGGCGGACCAGGAAGTGGAGGCTCTTCACGTGGCGCACGGTGGTCTTGCGCGGCGAGCCGGTCGCCGAGAAGGCGCGGAAGTCGTGGCGGCCGAGGAGCTGCAGAGCCGCGCGTCTCATCGGCGCGACGTCCAGGACGTGCGGCGTCCAGTGGCAGCGCGTCCGGCATCCCGGCGGGGGGAAGCGCGTCGTCGCGATGACGTAGGCGTAACGCTTCGAGCGCGCGTCGAAGCGCGCGTGGAAATCGTCGCGGCAGGTCTCGAGCGCGTCGACGACGACCGTCCGGGGCAGGTTCGCGTTGAGCGCGCGCAGCAGCGTCGCGTCGTCGAGCCGCGTGTCGACGTGGAAGTGCGCCACTTGTCCCGCGGCGTGGACGCCCGTATCGGTCCGCCCCGCGCCGTGGACGACGACGCGCTCGCCGACGAGGACCGCGAGCGCCTCCTCGATCGCCTGCTGCACCGAGTCGAAGCCGTCCTGGCGCTGCCAGCCGAAGAAGCCCGAGCCGTCGTAGGCGACGCGGATGCGGACGTTGCGCATTCAGCGACGGCGGACCGGGCGGCGGCCCGAGAGCGCGTCTTCGAGCACGCCGCGGTGGAGGTACTCGATCGCGCTTCCCGCCGGAAGGCCGCGCGCGAGCCGCGTGACGACGAGGTCCTTCCTCCCGAGCTTCTCCAGCGCCTCGAGCACGAGCTGCGCGGTCGCCTCCCCCTCCGCGTCGGGATCGGTCCCGAGGATCACCTCGCGCACCGTCCCCTTCTTCACGCGCGCGACCAGTCGGCCGACCGTCAGGTGCGCCTCGTCCGTGCCGTCGGCCGGATTGAGCGCGCCCATCAGCACGTGATAACGGCCGCGGTAGGCGCCGGATCGTTCCAGGGCCTCGACGTGCCGCGGCTCCTCGACGACGCACACGAGGCCCGCGTCGCGCGATGCGTCGGCGCAGATCGGGCAGGGATCGTCCTGGCTGACGTTCTGGCACTCGCGGCAGCGTCGTGTCTCCGCGATCGCGCGCTCGATCGCGGGCGCGAGAGCGCGCGCGGAGGGTTCGCGCAGCACGTGGAACGCGAGACGCTCGGCGGTGCGGCGACCGACGCCGGGGAAGCGCTCGAACGCGGCGACCAGCGCTTCGAGGGGCTCGGGGTAGGCCATGCCTCAGATGATGCCGGGCAGGTTGAGGCCGCCCGAGACCTGCGCCAGCCGCTCCTCGCGCAGCGCCGCGGCCTTCGCGATCCCGTCGCGCGCGGCGGCGAGCACCAGATCCTCCACCATCGACGCGTCGCCGCCGGCGAGCGCCTCGGGCTTGATCGAGACGCGCACGACCTGGCCTTCGCCGTCGACCTCGACCTTGACCACGCCGCCGCCCGAGCTGCCCTCGACGCGCGCCGAGCGCAATTCCTCGCGCGCGCGATCGAGCTCGCGTTGCATCTTCTGGGCCTGCTTCAACAGATTGCCCATGTCGCCGAAGGCACCGGTCATGAGTCCTCCTCGATCCGCGCTTCGAACAGGTCCTGCACCTCTTCCGTGAACGCGTCCTTCGCGCGCCCCCCGGACAGCGGAGGTTTCGCGGCCTGCGCGTCGTCGATCTGCAGCGTCACCTCGACGCTCCGGCCGAGCACGCGCGAGAGCGCGGTGCTGCACGCGCGCGCGTTGCGCGGCGCGGCCACGATGCTGCGCTCGTCGTCCTTCAGCCCGGAGAGGCGGATCGTCGCGCGGCCGCCGCTCTCGCCCTCGTAGCGGCCGCGGGCGCGCAGCGTGTCGGCCAGCGAGCGCGCGTTCCCCGCGACGTCGTCGAGGAACCTCGTCCAGGGATCGTCGGAGCGTTCGCGCGGAGGCGGAGGAGGAGGCGGCGGCGCGGCCGGCTGGAGGACCTTCGGCGCGGGAGCGCGCTGCGGAGAGGGCGGCGAGCCCTGCTCCAGCCGGCGCTCGAGCGCGAGCAGCCGCTCCTCGAGCGCCGCGAGCGGCTGGGTCGTCTCGCGGCGGCACAGGTCGAGCAGCGTCGTCTCGAGCACGATGCGCGCGTGCGCGCCCTTCATCGTCTCGATGCGCTCGCGCGCGCGCAGCAGCTCCTCGAGGAACGCCTGCAGCGACTCGACGCCCAGGCGCTCGGCGCGCGCGCGCATCCGCTCGCGCGCCGTCTTCTCGACCTCGAGCATCGGCGCGTCCTTGCCGAGCAGCGAGAGCACGAGGCAGCCGCGCAGGTGTTCGAGCAGGCCCGCGATCAGGTCGCGCTCCGTGCCCTCGATCCGCGGCAGCGCCGCGAGCGCGGCGGGCGCGTCGCCCTTCTCGATCTCGTCGAGCAGCGCCTCGACGTCCTCGGGACCGGTCCCGGCGGAGAGCTTCTCGAGATCGGCGATCTGCGGCTCGTCGCCCACGCGCGAGAGGACCTGGTCGGCGAGCGACAGGGCGTCGCGCATCCCGCCGCGCGAGCGCCGGGCGACCTCCTCGACGACGCCCGGGCCGGGGCGGACGTTCTCGAGCGCGAGGATCGACTTCAGGCGCTCGGCGATCGTCTTCTCGGGGATCAGCGAGAGCGGCACGACCTGGCAGCGCGAGACGAAGGTCGGCAGCAGGCGCTCGGGCTCGGTCGTGGCGAAGAAGAACTTGACGTGCGGAGGCGGCTCCTCGAGCGTCTTCAGGAAGGCGTTGACCGCCTCCTTCGTCAGCATGTGCGCCTCGTCGACGATGTAGATCTTGAAGCGCGCGCGCATCGGACGGTAGCCGACGCTCTCGCGCAGCTCGCGGATGTCCTCGATGCGGCGGTTGCTCGCGGCGTCGATCTCGACGATGTCGGGATCCGCGTCGGCTTCCGCCGCGAGGCAGCGCTCGCACTCGCCGCAGGGATCCGCCGCCGGGCCGCGCTCGCAATTGAGCGCCTTGGCGAAGATGCGCGCGGTCGTCGTCTTGCCCGTCCCGCGCGGACCGTGGAAGAGGTAGGCGTGCCCGACGCGTCCTTCCGCGATCGCGCCGCGCAGCGTCGTGGTGGCGATCTCCTGCCCGACGACGTCGGCGAAGCGCTTCGGGCGGTACTTGCGCGCCAGGACGACGTAGGACATGCGCGCAGTGTAATACGGCCCGAGCCGACTGTTGGGCCCGGTCTCCCCGCGCATGAGCGAAAGCTCTTAGGGCTGCTCCGTTCCCGGCCTGACCCGATTCGAACCACTCCCATCGCGAAGGACCGGACCCAAGAGCGGGCTCGGGCCGAGATCGTCGTGTTGGCGGAGAGGGCGGGATTCGAACCCGCGATGCCGTTTCCGACATACACACTTTCCAGGCGTGCTCCTTCAGCCGCTCGGACACCTCTCCCTTGGATTGGCGGAGAGGGGGGGATTTGAACCCCCGGTGCACCATAGGTACACGCTGGTTTTCGAAACCAGTCCGATCAGCCGCTCTGGCACCTCTCCGTCGGTACGCGGCGTGCGACGCAGGACGTCGGCTCTCAGGCCTCGCCCGCGCTCGCACGCTTCTTCTGAAAGAACGTCACCAGGAGCTCGCGCGCCTCGTCGGCGCGCACGCCCTCGGCGTGGTCGATGCGATGGTTCAGGCGCGGATCGTCGAGCACGCGCCCGAGCGAAACGCAGCCGCCGAACTTCGGATCGCGGACGGCCCACACGACCCGCGCGACGCGCGCGTGCGAGAGGGCGCCCGCGCACATGAAGCACGGCTCGACGGTAGTGTAGACGGTCGCGCCCGGCAGACGCATCGCCCCCACCCGATTCGCCGCTTCCTGGATGGCAAGGAGCTCCGCGTGGGCGGTCGGATCGCGATCCGCGCGGGTACGGTTGTGTGCGCGGGCGATCTCCTCGCCGTCCAGGACGACGACCGCCCCCACCGGGACCTCGTCCTCGTCACGCGCGGCGCGCGCTTCCTCGAGAGCCTGGTCCATCCAATGAGCGTCGAGCTCCAGCACGATTCGGGACTTCGTCCGCTCGGGGCGTGATCTGGTACACCCAGGTGGACTCGAACCACCAACCTTCTGATCCGTAGTCAGATGCTCTATCCAATTGAGCTATGGGTGCGCGGGGCGAAGGTTGTAGCGGCGCCCACCGGGACTGTCAAGCGACCGCCCTGCGGAGTAGGCTCTCCCGCATGGCGTCGAAGCCCGCGATCTCCCACCTGATCAGCCTGCAGGACTGGTCCGAACCGGAGGTCGACGCGCTGATCGATCTCTCGCTGAAGCTGAAGCGCGGCGACAAGGCCGCGTCGCTCGCCGGACAGTGCGTCGGGCTGCTCTTCTTCCGCGGCTCGCTGCGCACGCGCGCGTCGTTCGAGGCGGCGGCGAAGCAGCTCGGCGGCAACACGATCAACCTCACCGCGTCGTCGGACTTCTGGGAGCTCGAGACGCAGGAGGGCAGCCTGATGGACGGCCGCGCGCCCGAGCACGTGAAGGACGCGGCGATCGTCCTCTCGCGCTACGTCAACGCGCTCGCGATCCGTCCGGCGCTCGCCGGCCAGTCCTGGGCCAGCGACCGGCGCGACGCGACGATCCGCGCCTGGGCGGCGTGCGCGAAGGTGCCGGTGATCAACATGGAGAGCGCGATGGCGCATCCGCTCCAGGCGATCGCCGACCTGATGACCCTGCGCGAGACGCTCGGCCGGCTCGAGGGGAAGAAGCTCGCGATCACCTGGACGCACTCGAACACGCCCGCGAGCTCGTCGGTCGTCCACTCGCTGCTGCTCGCGGCCGCGCGCGCCGGCATGCAGGTCAAGGTCGCGCACCCGCCGGGCTACGAGCTCGACGACCAGATCCTCTCGGAGGCCCTGCGCCTCTCCGAGACGCGCGGCCAGTCGCTGGAGACCGGCCTCCCCGCGAAGGAGGCGGCCGCCGGCGCGCACGTCGTGTACGCGCGCTCGTGGCAGTCGATCGAGGACTACGGCAATCCGACGCTCGCGGCGAGCCGCCGCTCGCGCCTCTCGGGCTGGACCGTCGACGAGGCCCTCATGCGCCTGTCGGAGAACGGGCGCCTCATGCACGCGATGCCGGTCCGGCGCAACGTCGAGGTCACGGACGAGGTGCTCGACGGGCCGCGCAGCCTGGTCTACGAGCAGGCCGGGAACCGGCTGCACTCGCAGAAGGCCCTGCTCCTCAGGCTGCTCGCCCCCTAGCGGAAGATGTCCGCTCCCGACTACGTCCACCTCCACGTCCACTCCGAGTACAGCCTGCTCGACGGCGCGAACCGGATCGCCGATCTCGTCCAGGCGTGCAAGGCGGACGGGCAGCGCGCGCTGGCGCTGACGGACCACGGCAACCTCTTCGGCGCGATCGAGCTCTACCAGGCCTGCAAGAGCGAGGACGTGCGGCCGATCGTCGGCTGCGAGATGTACGTCGCGCGGCGCTCGCGCTTCGAGCCGCACAACAAGGCGAAGGGCAACGGCTACCACCACCTGACGCTCCTCGCGCGCGACCAGAAGGGCTATCGCAACCTGATCCAGCTCGCCTCGCGCGCCTACCTCGACGGCCTGCACTTCCGCCCGCGCATCGATCGCGAGCTGCTCGCGCAGCACGCCGAGGGGATCTCGTGCCTCTCGGGCTGTCTCGCGAGCGAGCTCTCGCAGCTCTGCCTGCACGGCAAGGAGAAGGAGGCCGAGGACCTCGCCGCGACCTGGCGCGACCTGTTCGGCGAACGGCACTTCTGGCTCGAGCTGCAGCGCAACGGGCTCGAGATGCAGACGCGCGTCAACGAGACCTTGGCGCGCATCCACGCGCGCACCGGGATCCCTCTCGTCGCGACGAACGACATCCACTACCTGCGCGCCGAGGACTGCCAGGCGCAGGACGTGCTCCTGTGCATCAACACCGGGTCGAAGCGCGCGGAGAAGAAGCGCTTCCGTTTCGAGACCGACACGCTGTACTTCAAGTCGCGTGAAGAAATGGGGGGCATGTTCCACGACCTGCCCCAGGCGATGCGCGCGACGATGGACGTCGCCGAGCAGGTGTCGCTCGAGATCGAGTTCGGCCGCTACCACCTGCCAGTGTTCGTGCCCGACACGCCGGAGACGGCCGACGCGCTGTTCGACCGGCTGCTCGAAGAGGGCCTCGGCCGGCTGTACGGGACCGATGGATCCCGCCGCGACGCGGCTCGGGCACGCCTGACCTTCGAGAAGGGCGTGATCCGCGAGCTCGGCTTCGTCTCCTACTTCCTGATCGTGTGGGACCTGATCCGCTGGGCGCGCGAGAACGGGATCCCCGTCGGGCCCGGACGCGGGTCGGCGGCCGGCTCGATCGTCGCCTACCTGCTCGGGATCACGCGCGTCGATCCGCTGAAGTACGACCTGCTCTTCGAGCGCTTCCTGAACAGCGCGCGCGTGTCGATGCCCGACATCGACATCGACTTCTGCAAGGAAGGGCGCGAGCGGGTCCTGGCCTACACGCGCACCCGCTACGGCGCGGAGAACGTCGCGCAGATCGTGACGTTCGGGACGATGGCCTCGCGCACGGTCGTGCGCGACGTCGCGCGCGCGCTCGACCTGCCGCTGCGCGAGGTCGACCGCATCGCGAAGAAGATCCCGGCCGGGCCCGGCGCGCCGACGCTCAAGCAGTGGATCGAGAAGGACGCCGAGTTCCAGGCGCTGCAGAAGGACCGGCCGGACCTGGCCGAGCTCTTCCGGCTCTCGACGCCGCTCGAAGGGCTCGCGCGCCACATCTCGACGCACGCCGCGGGCGTCGTGATCGCCGACAAGCCGATCGTCGAGTACGTGCCGCTCGCGAAGAACGGCGACGACGTCACGACGCAGTGGACGATGACGCAGCTCGAGGACCTGGGGCTCCTGAAGATGGACTACCTGGGCCTGCGCACGCTGACGATCCTCTCGAGGACGCTCGAGAACATCGAGCGCGCGGGCCCGCCGGGAACCGTCCCGCCGGACCTCGAGCGCCTGCCGGACCGCGACCCGGCGACCTACGCGCTGCTCGCCGCGGGCGACACGCTGGGCGTGTTCCAGCTCGAGTCCGACGGCATGCGCAAGCTGCTCTCGCGGCTGCGGCCGGACTGCTTCGAGGACCTGATCGCCGTGCTCGCGCTCTACCGGCCGGGCCCGCTCGAGTCGGGGATGGTCGAGACCTTCGTGAAGCGCAAGCACGGGCAGGAGCCGATCCGCTACGAGCATCCGTCGCTCGAGCCGATCCTGCGCGACACCTACGGCTCGATCGTCTACCAGGAGCAGGTGATGCTCATCGCCAACCGCCTGGGCAACCTGTCGCTGAACGAAGCCGACAACCTGCGCAAGGCGATGGGCAAGAAGAAGCCCGAGATCATGGAGAAGTTCTCGGGCCAGTTCCTCCAGGGCGCGATCGCGAACGGCTGCGCGGCCGACGTCGCGAAGGAGGTGTGGGGCAACATGGTCAAGTTCGGCGGGTACGGCTTCAACAAGTCGCACTCGACCGCCTACGCCGTGCTCACGTACCAGACGGCCTGGCTCAAGGCGAATCACCGGAGCGCGTTCGTGGCGGCGAACCTCTCGTGCGAGATGAGCGACTCCGACAAGGTGAAGGCCTTCGTCGACGACGCGCGCCGCGCCGGGATCGCGGTGCTCGCGCCCGACGCGCGCGAGTCGGGCTGGGAGTTCAGGCCCGAGGTCCAGGGGATCCGATTCGGGTTCGGCGCGATCAAGGGAACGGGCGGGAAAGCGATCGAGGCGCTCGTGGCCGCGCGCGCGCGGCTGTCGGAGAAGAGCGCGGCGCCGACGCTGCACAACCTCGCGGGCGAGGTCGACGCGGCCGAGGTCGGGCGCGGCAACTGGGAGGCGCTCGTCAAGGCCGGCTGCTTCGACTGGACGGGCCACAACCGCGGTGCCGTGCTCTCGTCGCTCGACGCCGCGCTCGCCGACGGCGGCCGCCGCGCCGCCGACCGACGGGCCGGACAGTCGAACCTCTTCGGCGAGGAGGCGGCGCCGATTCCGGCGGACGCGAGGGCGGACGGCGTCGACGACGCGCGCGCGTTCACGCGCGCCGAGACGCTGCAGGCGGAGTACGAGGCGCTCGGCTTCTACCTCTCCGGCCACCCGCTCGAGGAGCGCGCCGGGCTGATGTCGCTGCTCGCCAGCGCGCGCGTGCGCGAGCTGCCCGACCATCCCGGCGGCGCGGAGGTCACGCTCGCCGGCATCGTCGTCCAGAAGAAGGAGACGATCGTGAAGACCGGGAAGCTCGCCGGGCGGAAGATGGCGCGCTTCCGGCTCGAGGACCTGACGGGCAGCGTCGGCGTGACCTGCTTCCCGCGCGCGTTCGACGAGTGCCGCGAGAAGCTCGAGGACGGCAGCGTCCTCGTCGTGCGCGCGAAGCTCGAGGAAGGCAGCGACGACCCGGCGCTGATGCTCGAGGAGGCGTTGACGGTCGACCAGGCCCTCGCCCGCTTCGCCGGCAGCATCGTCGTGCAGATCGAGAAGGACGACACGGGCTCGCTCCCCGAGCTGCGGGCGACGATCGAGCGCCACAAGGGCCGCAGCCCCCTCTATCTCCAGGTGCGGGGAGAAGACGGTCAGACGCGCCGGCTGCGCGCCGGGAACGGCATCGGCGTGACGATCAGCGAGCAGTTCGCACGGGACGTGGACCGGCTGCTCGGCCGAGGACGCGTGCGCGTCGCGCGCCTGTGATCGATTCTCGTCTCGCTTCGCGAGACTCGGGGATTAGGTCTTCGTCTCCGCGACCGCCTCTTGCTTCGGCGTCCGCTCGACGAACTCGAGGATCGCGCGCTGGCCGTTGTCGCCCAGGCGCGGCTTGCTGAGCTTGAGGATGCGGCAGTATCCGCCCGGCCGCGCCTTGAAGCGCGGGCCGATCGTCGCGAACAGCTTCTTCACCGCCTCCTTGTCGCGCAGCTCGGCGAAGACCATTCGCCGGTGGTGCGTCGACTCCTCCTTCGCCAGCGTGACCATCTTCTCGACGAAGGGCTTGACGACCTTCGCCTTGGCGATCGTGGTGATCACGCGCTCGTGATGGATCAGCGAGACGGCCATGTTGCGCGTCATCGCGATCCGGTGGCTGCTCGTCCGACCGAGGTGGTTGCCGGCGACCCGGTGTCTCATCTTGAGTCCCTATCCATATTAATACTGGGTTCGCCCTGGGGGGGCCTCAGACCGGCATGCCGAGGGACAGTCCCCGCTCGGCGAGCTTGGCCTTGATCTCGGTGAGGCTGGTCTTGCCGAGGTTCTTCAGGTTCATCACCTCGGTCTCGCTCATCCGCACGAGGTCGGAGAGGAGCTTCACGTTCGCGCTGTCGAGGCAGTTTCGCGCGCGCACGGAGAGCTCGAGGTCCGCGATCGACTCCGTGAGGATGCTCTGGAGCTCGGTCGAGCGCCGGTTCTTCTGGTTGAACTCGGACGTGCTCGGGTCCTCGGCGACCGGACGCTCGTCGCGGCTCTGGCTGTAGAGCACGAACGGGTTCAGGTGCTTGCGGTAGATCTTCGCCGACTCGACCAGCGCCATCTCCGGCGTCACGGTCCCGTCGGTCCAGATCTCGAGCACGAGGCGGTCGTAGTTCGTCAGCTTGCCGACGCGCGTCGCCTCGATCGTGTAGCGCACGCGGTTGACCGGCGAGAAGATCGAGTCGACCGGGATCGTGCCGAGAGCCTGGTACTCGGACAGGTTCTCCTCGGATGGCACGTAGCCGCGGCCCTTCTTCACGGTCATCTCGATCTCGAAGGCGCGGTCCTTCGTCAGCGTCGCGATGTGCATGTCGAGGTTGACGACGCGCGCGTCGCCTTCGCAGACGACGTCGGCGCCGGTGATCGGGCCCTTGGTGCTCTTGTGGATCCGGCACGTGATCTGGTTCTGGCCCTCGACCTGCAGCCGCAGGCGCTTCAGGTTGAGGATGATGTCGGTGACGTCCTCGTAGACGCCCTCGAGCGAGTCGAACTCGTGGTTCGCGCCCTCGATGCGCACGGTCGTCACCGCGGCGCCCTCGATCGACGAGAGCAGCACGCGTCGCAGGCCGTTGCCGATCGTGTGGCCGAAGCCGCGCTCGAAGGGCTCGATGATGAAACGGCCGTACTGGGTGGTGAGCGACTCCGGATCCGGGGTCACCCGGCTCGGGAGCTCGAAATTACGCCAACGGATACGCATGGGATTCTTCTCCGGATAGAGCGCGAAGCTCGGCAGCGGGCTCTCTTCTCCCCCGCCCACCGCGGCATCCGGACCGCGTGGAGACGGAGGGTGTTCAGCCCGACGGCCTCTACTTCGAGCAGAGCTCGATGATCAGTTGTTCCTGGATGGGGTGCGGCACGTCCTCGCGGCGCGGAATGCCGACGACCCGCGACGACAGCGTGTCGGCGGTGACGGCGAGCCAGGCCGGAACGGGCTGGGACTTGTTGACTTCCAGCGCTTCCGACACGGCCTTGCGCGTGGCCTCGCGCTCGCCGGGTGAGACGACGTCGCCGGGGCGGACCTGGTAGGAGCAGATGTCGACCTTCTTCGCGTTCACGCGGAAGTGGCCGTGGTTGATCATCTGGCGCGCGTGGTTGCGCGAGAGCGCGAAGCCGCTCGCGAGCACGACGTTGTCGAGACGCCGCTCGAGCAGCATCATCAGGTTCTCGCCGGTGTTGCCCGCGAGGCGCTCGGCCTCGTGGAAGTACAGCTTGAACTTGCGCTCGGCCACGCCGTAGATGCGCTTGAGCTTCTGCTTCTCGCGCAGGCGGACGCCGTACTCGGTGACCTTGGCGCGCTTCTGCGCGTGGACGCCCGGCGGGTAGTCCCGGCGGGAGACGGCGCACTTCTCGGTGAAGCAGCGCTGCCCCTTGAGGAAGAGCTTCATGCCCTCCCGGCGGCACAACTTGCACTTCTTGTCGATCAATCGCGACATGCGTTCGTTCCTCTCGTGCTCCTAGACGCGGCGCTTCTTGCGGGCGCGGCAGCCGTTGTGCGGCAGCGGGGTCGCGTCCTCGATGGAGATGACCTTCAGGCCCGAGTTCGCCAGCGCGCGCACCGCCGATTCGCGGCCCGAGCCGGCGCCCTTGACCTTGACCTCGACCTCGCGCACGCCGTGGCGCATCGCGAGCGCGGCGGCCTGCTCGGCGGCGCGTTGCGCGGCGAAGGGCGTGCTCTTGCGCGTGCCCTTGAAGCCGACGGTGCCGGCCGAGCCGGTGCACAGCACCTCGCCCTTGCCGGTCGTGATCGTGACCAGCGTGTTGTTGAAGGAGGCCTTCACGTGCACGACCCCGCGCGCCTCGACGCGCCGCAGCTTGCGCGCGCGCGCGGGAGCCTGGCCGGGAGCCTTCTCGCCGGGCGCGGCCTTCTCCCCCTTCTCGGCGGGCGCCGACTTCTCCGCGCCCTTCTCGGGAGCGCCCTTCTCGGCGGCGGCCGGAGCGGCCGCGGGCTTCTCGGCGCTCTTCTCGGGCTTCTCGGTCGGATTCTCTTTTGCGGCCATCTCTACTTCATCCCCTTCACGGACTTCTTCCCGGCCACCGTCTTGCGCGGACCCTTGCGCGTGCGCGCGTTCGTGCGCGTGCGCTGCCCGCGGACGGGCAGGCCCCGCCGGTGACGCGCGCCGCGGTGGCAGCCGATGTCGCGCAGGCGGGTGATGTTGGCGGCGATCTGACGGCGCAGCTGGCCCTCGACCGCGTACTCCTTCTGGATGTGCGCGGCGATCGCGGTCAGCTGCTCGTCGGTGAGATCGCGGGCCTTGACGCCGCGGTCGATCTTCAGCGCGTCGCAGACCTTCTGCGCGGTCGGGCGGCCGACGCCGTAGATGTAGCTCAGCGCGATCTCGGCGCGCTTGTTGGGCGGGATGTCGACACCGATCAGACGGGGCATCTTTTCGTTCCTCGTTGCGGGTCAGCCCCGCTGCCTTTGCTTGTGCCGCGCGTCGCTCTTGCAGATGACGCGCACCGTTCCACGGCGCCGCACGATCTTGCAGCCGGCGCACATGCGGCGGATGCTGCTCCTCACCTTCATCTCCCGGACTCCTTCTTGCGCCGTTCGCCTCGGCAGATGATGCGTCCCTTCGTCAGGTCGTAGGGCGACATCTCCACCGTGATCTTGTCCCCGGGCAGGATGCGGATGTAGTGCATGCGCATCTTGCCGCTGACGTGGGCCAGGATCTCGTGACCCGATTCCAGCCGCGCGCGGAAACGCGCGTTGGGAAGCGCCTCGGTGACGAGGGCTTCCACGGTGATCGGTTCCTCCTTGGCCATCACGCCCTGACCCCCGTCGCGGCCGCGCTCTTCAGCTTCTCGAAGACCTCGTCCGGCGTCTTGTCGCCGTCGACGTCGTTCAAGAGCCCGCGCTCGCGGAAGTGGGCTTCGAGCGGCAGGGTCAGCTTGCGGTAGACCGCCAGGCGCCTCGCAAACACCTGCGGATCGTCGTCGGTGCGACCGCGGCCCGCGGAACGCTTCACGAGGACCGCGTCGGGCACGACCAGGTTCACGACCTGCACCTGCGTCCCCTGCGCGGCGCGCTTCTCCCAGGCCTGCGCCTGCGCCAGCGTGCGCGGGAAGCCGTCGAGGATGTAGCCGCGCGCGCAGTCCTTGCGCGCGACGCGATCGAAGAGCATCTCGAGCACGATGTCGTCCGGGACGAGGTCGCCCTTGTCCATGTACTGCTGCGCGCGCCGGCCGAGCTCCGTGCCGCGCTCCTTGTTCTCGCGGAAGAGGTCGCCGGTCGAGACGTGCGGCAGCCCGAGCTCGGTCGCGAGCCGCGCGGCTTGCGTGCCCTTCCCGGCCCCCGGAGGCCCGAGCAGGATCAGGACGCGACTCACGCCTGCTCGCTCCCCCGCTCGGCGGTCTGCGTCCAGCGCGGGCCGGACGTCTTCATGAAGCCGTCGTAGTTGCGCATCACGAGCTGCGCGTTGAGCCGGTCGACGAGCTCGAGCGCGACGCCGACGACGATCAGCACCGACGTGCCGCCGAGGAAGTAGCGCATGTCGGGCGGGATCGACGTGCCCTTCGTGACGAACGCCGGCGCGATCGCGATGAGCGCCAGGAACGCCGCGCCCGCGAGCGTGATGCGCGTCAGGCAGGACTGGAGGTACTCGGCCGTGCGCGCGCCCGGGCGGATGCCGGGGATGAACGAGCCGTGCTCGCGCAGGTTGTCGGCGATCTCGTTCGGCTGGAACATCAGCCGGTTCCAGAAGAAGCAGAAGAAGAACACCAGCGCGACGTACGACGTGACGTGCACGAACCCGGTGGGCGTGCTGAAGATCTGCTTGATGTCGGACAGCCCGACCCACTCGAACACGATCGCCGGCACGATGAAGATCACCGAGGCGAACACGATGGGCATGACGCCCGCCATGTTGATCTTGAGCGGCAGGTAGTGGCGCTGCCCGCCGTACACGCGGCGGCCGCGCGTCAGGCGCGCGTACTGGATCGGCACGCGCCGCGCGCCCTTGTGGATGTAGACGACGACCATCACCGTGACGGCCCAGATCGCGGAGAGGAACAGGATCGTCTGCCAGAAGTCCTCGCCCGTGATCGTCGTCAGCGCGTGCGGGATGCGCGCGACGATGCCGGCCATGATGATCAGCGACGCGCCGTTGCCGACGCCGAACTCCGTGATCAGCTCGCCGAGCCACATCACGCCGATCGCGCCGGCGGTCAGCGACAGCACGACGATCAGCGCGAGGGAGAACCGGCTGTCCTGCATGTTGGGCGCGATCATCGCCGGGTTCTTCAGGAACACGCCGGTGTAGATGAACAGCGCCTGGACCACGGCGATCGGGACCGTCGCGAGCCGCGTCCACTGGTTGATCTTCTTCTGGCCTGCGGCGCCTTCCTTCTGCACCGCCTCGACGGCCGGCGAGATCTTCGTCAGCATCGAGAAGATGATCGACGCCGAGATGTAGGGCATGATCCCGAGCGCGAACACCGTCGTCTGGCCGATCGCGCCGCCGGAGAACGCGCTCATCAGGCCGAAGATCGAGGACTGGTCGCGGCCCTGCGTCAGGTACTCCGGGCTCATCCCGGGGATCGGGATCTGGAACCCCAGGCGCTCGACGAGCAGGAGACCCAGCGTGGTGAGGATCTTCGCCCGCGTCTCGGGGATCTTGAGGAGCTGGAGGAAGGAGTTGTTCACGAGGATCGGGCCCTACTCGGCCTTGGGTTCCTTGCCCTTGTCGCCCTTGTCCTTCTTCTCGCCGTCGCCCTTGTCCTTCTTCTCGCCCTTGTCCTTCTTGGCGGCCTTCTTCGGCTCGGCTTCCGGCTTCGACTCGGCCTTGGGCGCGGCTTGCTTGGGTTGCGGCGGCGGCGCCTCGACTGGAGCTTCGGTCTCTCTCCCCTGCTCGTCGAGGTAGACGACCTTGCCGCCGGCGGCCTGGATCTTCTTCACCGCGCTCTTCGAGAACTTCTGCGCGCGCACCGTCAGGCTGCGCTTGATCTCGCCGTCGCCGAGCACCTTGAAGTAGGGGCTCTCCTTGTTCGTCAGCGCGCGCGCGAGGACAGCCTCGAGGTCGACCGTCGCGCCGTTCTCGAACACGTCGAGCTGCTCGATGTTCACGATCGTGTAGTCGGTGCGGAAGCGCGCGTTCGTGAACCCGCGCTTGGGCACGCGGCGGTAGAGCGGCATCTGCCCGCCCTCGTAGCCGGGGCGGCGGCTCGCGCCGGAGCGCTGGCCCCAACCTTTGTGGCCGCGACCCGACGTCTTGCCGAGACCGCTGCCCGGCCCGCGGCCGATGCGCTTCGGCCGCTGGTGCTTCTCGCCGTTCCTTGCGACGCTGCTGAGGTCCATTCCGTTCGTCTCCTCGCGCTCTAGAGCTCGACGCCGCGCAGCTCGGCCACCATCTCCGGCGTGCGCAGCTGCGACAGGGCGTGCATCGTGGCCTTGACCAGGTTGACCGGATTCGTCGAGCCGTAGGACTTCGACAGAATGTCCCGGATGCCCGACATCTCCGCGACGGCGCGCACCGACGGACAGGCGATGATGCCCGTGCCGGGAGCCGCGGGGAGCATGCGCACCTTCGAGCCGCACCACTCGCCCTCGACCTCGTGCGGGATCGTGCCGTGCGACGTCAGCGGGACGCGCATCAGGTGCTTGCGACCGTCGCGCGCGGCCTTCTCGATCGCGCCCGGGACTTGTCGCGACTTGCCGAAGCCGTAGCCGACGACTCCGGACTTGTTGCCGGTGATCGACAGCGCCGAGAAGGAGAACCGGCGTCCGCCCTTCACGACGGCGGCGGAACGGTTCACCTTGACCAGCGTCTCGGCCAGGTTCTGGATGTCCTCGACTTCCATGCCGTCGAGGTAGCGGGGCTTCTGCTTCATTCGGTTACGGGGAGCTCTCCTGGATGGCGATCAGAACTTGAGGCCGCCTTCGCGCGCCGCGACCGCGAGCGCCTTGACGCGTCCGTGGAAGCGCGCGAAGCCGCGGTCGAACACGACCTTCTCCACGCCGGCCTCCTTGGCCTTGCGCGCGATCTCCGCGCCGATCACCGCGGCGCGCTGCGTCTTGGTCTTGCCCTTGAGCGACTCGGCCAGGCTCTTGGCGGTCGAGGTCGCCTGCGCGAGCGTGCGGCCGTTCGCGTCGTCGATGATCTGGGCCGAGATGTGCTTGAGCGAACGGAACACGCACAGCCTCGGCGAGGTCGACGTGCTGCGCAGCTTCGTGCGCAGGCGCTCGGCTCGGCGTTCGCGGCGGTGGTTCTTCTGGAGTTGGGCTCGCATGGATCTTCCTCGGGTCAGGTCGCCGTGGCGCCGAAGCTCTTGCCGGCCTTGCGCTTCACGATCTCGCCTTCGAAGCGGATGCCCTTGCCCTTGTAGGGCTCGGGCGGGCGGCGCTTGCGGATCGACGAGGCGATGTGGCCGACCGCCTGCTTGTCGGCGCCGAAGATCACGATGCTCGTCGGCTGCGGCGTGCCGACCTGGACGCCCTTCGGCATCACGACGGTCACCGGCTTGTTGAAGCCGATGTTGAGCACGACCTTGTTGCCCTGCGCCGCGGCGTTCCAGCCGACGCCGACGATCTCGAGCTTCTTCTCGTACCCCTTGTGGACGCCCTGCACCATGTTGCGCAGGAGCGCGCGCGTCAGGCCGTGGAAGGCGCGCATGCGGCGCTCCTCGCCCGATCCTTCGACGCGCGTGATCCGGAGGGTGTTCGATTCGACGGCGACGTCGACCTCGGGGCGGAGCGCGATCGAGAGCTCGCCCTTCGGGCCCTTGACGACGACCTGACGGTCGCCGCGCTTCTCGACGGTGACGCCGGCCGGTAGTTCGATGGGCTGCTTGCCGATGCGCGACATGTCAGGTCACCTTGCAGAGGACCTCGCCGCCCACGTTGTCCTTGCGGGCGGTGCGGTCGGACACGACGCCCTTGGGCGTCGACAGGATCTGGAGGCCCATGCCGCGCAGCACGGGCGGCAGCTCGGACGCGCCCGCGTACACGCGACGGCCCGGACGGCTGACGCGGACGATGCTGCGGATCACGGCCTCGCCTTCCTTGCCGTACTTCAGGTCGAGGGTGAGCTTGCTGGAAGGTCCCTCATCTTCCTTGGGGGCCTCGACGGTGTAGCCGGAGATGAAGCCCTCGTCCTTGAGGACTTGCGCGATCCCCACCTTGATCTTCGAGGCGGGCATCGAGACGCGCTTCCTGCGGTTCGAGTTGGCGTTGCGCAGGCGCGTCAACAGGTCGGAGATCGGGTCGGTCATCATGATCGTTTTTCCTCGAAGACTCGGGCGCGCCTACCACGAGGCCTTGCGCATGCCCGGGATCTCGCCGCGGTGCGCGGCGTCGCGCAGGCAGATGCGGCAGATGCCGAACTTGCGGTACACGGCGCGCTGACGGCCGCACATCGAGCAGCGCGTGTAGGCGCGCGTCTTGAACTTGGGCTTCAGCTTCTGCTTGACGATCCAGCACGTCTTGGCCATGGCTCAGCTCGCTTCCGCGCCTTCGCGGGCCTTTTCGGTGGTCTTCGGGGTCGTCTTCTGAGCCTTGGGCGCCTCGCGCTGCACGAAGGGCATGCCCAGCTCCTTGAGCAGCCAGTAGGCGTGCTCGTCGTCGCCCGCGTCGGTGACGAAGGTGATGTCCATCCCCTGCGTCGCCTCGATCTTGTCGAAGTCGATCTCGGGGAAGACGCTCTGCTCGGACAGGCCGAGCGAGTAGTTGCCGTGCCCGTCGAGCTTGTCGCGCACGCCGCGGAAGTCGCGGATACGCGGCAGCACGATCGCGATCAGGCGGTCGGCGAACTCCCACATGCGGTCGCCGCGCAGCGTCACGGAGCAGCCGATCGGCATGCCCTCGCGCAGCTTGAAGGTCGAGATCGCCTTCTTCGCCTTGCGCACGACCGGCCGCTGGCCGGCGATCTGCGCCAGCTCCTTGGCGGCGCCCTCGACGCGGTTCTTGTTCTCGACCGCGCCCTTGACGCCCATGTTGATCACGATCTTCCGCAGCCGCGGAACGGCCAGGTCGTTCTCGATCTTGAAGCGCTCCTTCAGGCGCGGCTTCACTTCGCTGCGGTACTTGTCCTTGAGGCGTGCCATCGTTAGGCCTCGTCCTTCTTCTTGCGGGACTTCTTGGCCCCCGGCTTCGGCGGAGTCTTCTCCGCCGGAGCCGTTCCATCGGCCTTGGCCGGCTTCGCAGTCGCCCGCGCGCCGCGATGACGCGTCGGCTCGCCGCTCTTCGGGTCGACGAACATCACGTTGCTGGCGTGGATCGGCGCCTCGTTCTGGACGCGCTCGCCCTTGGGGTTCTTCTGGCTGGGCTTCCTGTGCTTCCAGCGCAGGTTGACGCCCTCGACGATCACGCGGTTCTTGTCGATCAGCACGGCGCGGACCGTGCCGCGCTTGCCCTTGTCGTTGCCGGAGATGACGGCGACCGTGTCGCCCTTGCGCACGTGCATCACACCACCTCCTGCGCGAGCGAGATGATCTTCATGAAGTTGCGCTCGCGCAGCTCGCGCGCGACCGCGCCGAAGATGCGCGTGCCGCGCGGGTTGTTCTCGGCGTCGATCAGCACGAGCGCGTTGCGGTCGAAGCGCACGTAGGATCCGTCGGAACGCCGCGTGTTCTTCTTGACGCGCACGATCACGCCCTTCGCGACCGTGCCGGGCTTGAACTCGGAGGTCGGCAGCGCCTTCTTCACCGAGACGACGACGATGTCGCCCAGGCCCGCGGTGCGGCGGTGCGTGCCGCCGAGCACCTTGATGCACTGGACGAGACGCGCGCCGGTGTTGTCGGCGACGTCCAGGAACGTCTGCATCTGGATCACGAGGTACCTCCCTGTGTGCCCATCACCGCGTCCGTGACGCTCGTCGTGACGTCGACGGCCTCGACCTCGGTCGAGCGCTCGACGACGCGGACGAGCGTCCAGCGCTTGGTGCGCGAGAGCGGACGGCAGGAGCGGATCTCGACGCGGTCGCCCTTCTTCGCCTCGGCCTTCTCGTCGTGCGCGTGGACTTTGTCGCTGACGCGGATGAACTTCTTGTACTTGGGGTGCCGGTAGGTCCGCTCGACGAGCACGGTGATGGTCTTCGCCATCTTCGTGCTCGTGACGGTCCCCTCGATCGTGCGGCGCTGATTGCGCTGCGGGACGGCCTGTGTGTTCGTCTTGGTCATCTCGGTCGTTCCTCGCCTACACGGCCTTCGCGCCGCGGATCCCGCTCTTGCGCTCTTCCTGGATGGTCCGGATCCGCGCGATCGTTCGGCGCAGCACGCGGATGCGCGTCGGATCGGGCAGGCTCTGCGTGGCGGACTTGAAGCGCAGGTCGAAGAGCTCCTTCTCCAGGCCGGAGACCACGAACTCCAGCTCCGTGTCGCTCTTGCTGCGGATTTCCTCGATCTTCATCGCGTGGGTGCTCTCTCGATCAGCTCGTCGGGAGACGGCGGATCATCTTCACCTTGATGGGCAGCTTGTGGGCGACGTGCTTGAACGCCGAGCGCGCGCGGTCCTCGGTGAGTCCGCCGAGCTCCATGATCACGGTGCCGGGCTTGATCTCGGCGGCCCAGAACTCGACCTCGCCCTTGCCGGTGCCCATGCGCACCTCGGCGGGCTTCGCCGAGATCGGCTTGTGCGGGAACACGCGCAGCCAGATGCGCGCCTGCCCGTCGGTCGCGCGGCTCGCGGCGACGCGGCCGGCCTCGATCTGCCGCCCGGAGAGCCAGGCGTAGTCGAGCGACTGCAGGCCGTAGTCCCCGAACGACACGCGGTTGCCGCGCGTCGCCATCCCCTTCATGCGGCCGCGGTGGGCCTTGCGATACTTGGTCCGCTTAGGCATCAGCGCCATGGCGTGCCTCCTTCGGCGGGGCCGGACGCGGCGACGGACGCGGGCGTTCCGAACGGCCCGGGCCCGAACCGCCCGACTGCTTGAAGTCGATGAACTTGCCGCGCTCGATGTCGCCCTTGTAGATCCACACTTTGACGCCCAGCACGCCGTAGGTGGTCTTCGCGAGCGCGGTGCCGTAGTCGACGTTCGCCTGCAGCGTCGAGAGCGGGACGCGGCCCTCGCGCTCCTTCGCCTGGCGCGCCATCTCGGCGCCGCCCAGGCGGCCGTTGAGCTCGACCTTGATGCCCTTCGCTCCCGCCTGCATCGTCGTCTGGATCGCGCGCTTCATCGCGCGGCGGAAGGCCATGCGCTTCTCGAGCGCCTCGGCGATCACCTCGGCGACGAGCTTGCTCTCGAGCTCGGGGCGCTTCACCTCGTGGAGCGTGAGGTGGCAGGTCATGCCCGCGATCGCCTGCAGCTCGGTCTTGAGCTGGTCGACGCGCACGCCCTTGCGGCCGACGAGGACGCCCGGACGCGCGGTGTAGACGATGACGTTGACCGCCTCGCTCGTGCGCTCGATCTCGATGCGCGGGATGCCGGCCGACCCGAACTCCTTGGAGATGTGGTCGCGGATCTTGCGGTCCTGGAGCAGGAACTTCCGGAAGTCCCTCTTGTTCGCGTACCAGCGCGAGCGCCAGGGCTCGATGCAGGCGATGCGGAAACCGGTCGGGTGGATCTTCTGTCCCATGGATCGCGGCCCTAGGCCTTCTCCTCCGGCTTCGCCTTCGCCTTCGTCGCCTTCTTCGCACGGGACTTGGAACTGGACCCGCCCGATTTCTCGCCGGCTTTCGCCGGCTGGGGCGACGTCTCGATCGTCTTGCGCGGCTCGGCGTCGGCCTCTTCGCGCACCTTGACGAGCAGGTGCGAGAGCTTCTTCGCGAACGGCATCGCGCGTCCCTGCGGTCCCGCGCGCCAGCGCAGCCGGTTCTGGAGCATCGGTCCGTCGTCGGCGCGGCACTCGCTGACGACGAGCCGGTTCAGGTTGACGTTCTCGTCGTGGCTCGCGTTCGCGACGGCCGAGCGCAGCACCTTGAGATAGAAGGGCGCGCCGCGGTTGGGCGTGAACTGCAGGAGCTCGAGCGCCTGGTTGACGCTGCGCCCGCGGATGAGGTCGGCGACGTAGCGCGCCTTGCGCGCGGTGATGTGCGCGAAGCGGTGGCGCGCGGTGAACTCCTTCACCGTCACGGTCTCCGTCTCCGCGGCAGCGGGAGACTTGGGGGAAGCGGATTTGGCGCTCATTCCTTCGCTCCTTCGGCGGCTGCGCCTTCCTCGCCCTCGGCCTTGCGCGTCGTGTGGCCGCGGAAGACGCGCGTGGCTGCGAACTCGCCGAGCTTGTGCCCGACCATGTCCTCGGTCACGTACACCTTCAGGTGCTGGCGCCCGTTGTGGACCATGAACGTGTGCCCGATGAAGTCGGGCGGGATCGTGCTCCGGCGCGACCAGGTCTTGATCGGGTTCTTGGTCCCCTTCTGGTTCTCGGCCAGCACCTTCTTGACCAGGTGCTCGTCGATGAAGGGACCCTTCTTCGTGCTACGACCCATGACGGCGCGCGCTCCTGTTCTTCGAGTTCATCGTGCTCACTTGTAGTGGGGGCCGGGCCGGCGGCGGCGCAGGATGAAGCGGTTGGTCGGGTTCTTGGGCTTGCGCGTCTTGCCGCCCTTCGCGAGCACGCCGCTCGGCGAACACGGGTGGCGTCCGCCGGCCGTGCGGCCTTCGCCGCCGCCCATCGGGTGGTCGACCGGGTTCTGCGCCGTGCCGCGCACGGACGGGCGATGGCCCATGTTGCGCTTGCGGCCGGCCTTGCCGAGGCTGACGTTCTGGTGGTCGGTGTTGCCGATGCGCCCGATCGTCGCGCGGCAGGTCACGTTGACCTTGCGCAGCTCGCCCGAGGACAGCATCACGATCGCGTAGTCGCCCTCGCGCGACGTCAGCTGCGCGACCGAGCCCGCCGAGCGGCAGATCTGTCCGCCGCGGCCGGGGTGCAGCTCGACGCAGTGGATCTCGAGGCCGACCGGGATGTCGGAAAGCGCCAGCGTGTTGCCGAGCAGCGGCTCCGCGCCCTGGCCGGACATCAGGGTCTGACCCACCACGAGGCCGAGCGGCGCGACGATGTAGCGCTTCTCGCCGTCCTGGTAGTGCAGCAGCGCGAGGAACGCCGAGCGGTTCGGGTCGTACTCGATCGAGGCCACGCGCGCCGGGACGCCGTCCTTCTCGCGCTTGAAGTCGACGATGCGGTACATCCGCTTGTTGCCGCCGCCGCGGTGGCGGCGCGTCAGGTGGCCGTGGTTGTTGCGGCCGCCGGTCTTCCGGACCGGGAGGAGCAGGCTCTTCTCGGGCGTCGTGCGCGTGATCTCGGCGTAGTCGAGCACGCTGCCGGTGCGACGTCCGGGCGAGGTCGGCCTGTATTGCTTGATCGGCATGGTTTCTTCCCTCTCCGGATCAGAGGATCTCGATGGTGTCGCCCTCGCGGAGCGTCACCATCGCCTTCTTCCAGTCCGGCGTGCTTCCGGCGACGTAGCCGCGGCGGCGCGCCTTGCCGCCGACGTTGATCGTGTTCACCTTGAGGACCTTGACCTTGAAGATCTTCTCGATGGCTTCGCGCACCTCGATCTTGTTGGCCGAGACCGGCACGCGGAAGTGGTAGGCGTTGCGGTCGGCCGCGTCGTCCGTGCCCTTCTCGGTGATCACGGGCGCCTGGACGATGCGGTACAGACGGTCGAGGCGGGTCATGCGGCACCTTCCTTCGCCGGGCTGTCACCGGAGGCGACGCCGACGCGCTCGGCGAGCGCGTCCAGCGCGCCCTTCTCCGCGAGGATGAGCCCGCCTGCGACGACGTCGTAGGCGCACAGCTCGGCCGCGATCTTGACCTTGACGCCCGGGAAGTTGCGGAAGGACTTCCACAGCGGCTCGTTGCGCTCGTTGAGCACGATCAAAACGCGACGCGGCGTGCCGAGGTCGGCCAGCACCTTGCGCGCGGCCTTCGACGAGGGCGCGCTCATCCCCGGCAGCTCGGCCAGGCACAGCTCGCCGTCCGCGATCTTGCCCGCGATCGCCGTGCGCAGCGCGACGCGCCGCGCCTTGGCCGGCATGTGGTAGCTCCAGTCGCGCGGCAGCGGCCCGAAGACGACGCCGCCCCCGCGCCAGATCGGGGACTTCTTGTCGCCCGCGCGCGCGCGGCCGGTGTGCTTCTGCTTCCAGGGCTTCTTGCGCGAGGCCGCGACGTCGGAGCGTCCCTTCGTCTTGACGGTGCCCTGGCGCTGGTTCGCCTCGTGCATGAGCACCGCCTCCTTGAGGGTGCGGTGCAGGATCTTCTCGCCGAACGGCGCCGAGTCGAACTCGACCTTCTCCGTCTTCCCGGCGCGATAGCTCTGGATCTTCATCGGGTCTCCTAGTGCGCCGCCGGCTTCTTGCGCACGCCGGTCCTCGCGGTGCGCACCTGGACGAACCCGTTCGGCGGACCCGCGACCGCGCCGCGGACGAAGAGCAGGTTGCGCTCCGCGTCGACGCGCTCGACGCGCAGGTTCTTCGCCGTGTGGCGCGAGTTGCCGTAATGGCCGCCGAGGCGCTTGCCCTTGATGACCTTGCCGATGCGCTTGCTGGCCATCGAGCCCGGGTCGCGCACGTTCATGCAGCCGTGCGTCTCGGGACCGCGGCTGAACCCGTGGCGCTTGATCGTTCCCGCGAACCCGCGGCCCTTCATGGTGCCGATCACGTCGACGAGGTCGCCGACCTTGAAGGCGTCGGCCTTGACCGTGTCGCCCACCGCGACCGCGGCCGGAGCGGGCAGGCGCTCCTCGCGCAGGAAGCGCTTCGGCGCCGTGCCGGCCTTCTTGAAGTGGCCGAGCTGTGGCTTCTTCGAGCGCTTGTCGCTCGTGTCCTCGAACCCGAGCTGGACGGCGTCGTAGCCGTCGTTGTCGCTCGTGCGCAGCTGGGTCACCACGCACGGACCGACTTCCACCACGGTCACCCCTGTGACCGTGCCGTCGTCGGCGAAGAGCTGGGTCATGCCCCGCTTTCGTCCCAGGAGCAGCGTCATGGTTCCTCGAACTTCTGTGATGGCGCCGGTTCGACCAGGGACCCTCGATCTCGAGAGCCTGACGCCTGGCCACGCGGCGGCCGGACGTCCGTCGACGTCCGAGCAAGGTGGTGATGGATGACGCGACGAGGTCGCGTCGTTGAAAAGAGTCTCCTGCGGGTACGTCCCACGCGGCCGGCTGTAGGCGCCGACCGCGCTCGAGGCCTGGGGATCAGGCCTTGATGCGGATGTCCACGCCCGCGGGCATGTTGAGGCTGGACAGAGCGTCGACCGTCTGGCTGGTCGGCTCTGCGATGTAGATCAGTCGCTTGTGGGTCCGGATCTCGAACTGCTCGCGCGACTTCTTGTCGATGAACGGCGAGCGCAGGACCGTGTACCGCTCGATCCTCGTCGGAAGCGGGATCGGGCCCGCGACGCGCGCGCCCGTTCTCTTGGCGGTCTCCACGATCTCGAGGCCCGACTGGTCGAGCGCCTCGTGGTCGTAGGCTTCCATGCGGATCTGGATCTTGTCCTTCATTCGATACGAACCTCCCCCGTCTCGGGGCGGAACTCGCCGCCTCGGGGACAAAGGGCCGAGGAAGGTATCAGCGCGCGGTGCGTGCGTCAATCGTCCCGCGGCGCCGGATCCGGACGAGGGCGGCCTTCCAAGCCCTTGATCCGGCCGGACTTCTGGGGAGGGGGGCCGCGGACCTCAGTGCCAGACGAGTCCCCGGGCCTCGAGCTCCTCCTCCGGGACCCGGCGGTAGCCCGCCGGCTCCATCGAGAAGCCCGCGCGGCCCTGCGAGAGCGAGCGCACGACGGTCGAGTAGCCGAACATCTGCGAGAGCGGCACCTGGCCGGCGATCGAGCGCAGCAGACCCTCGGAGCGCACGTCGGCGACCTCGGCCCGGCGCGCGTTCAGGTCGGCGATGATCCCGCTCGCGAACTCGCCCGGCGTCTGGATCTCGAAGTGCATCACGGGCTCGAAGAGCACGACCTGCGCCGCGGCGAGCGCGTCGCGCAGCGCCTGGTTCGCGGCCTGCACGAACGCGACCTCCGCGTCGCGCCGCGGGTCGCTGGAGCCTCCGACGACGCGCAGCCGGACCTGGATCAGCGGGAAGCCGAAACGCGGGCCGACCTGCGCGTCGAGGAGCAGCGTCTCGCCGACCGCCTTGCGGAACGCGGCCGGGATCGCGCAGCGCGGGTCCCACTCGACGCGCGGCGCGATCGACTCGGTCTCGGGCAGGACCTCGACGTCGACGTCGCCGAAGACCTCCTTGCCGCCGAGGACGCGCTCGACCTTCGCGCGCGCGCGGCCGGGCGCGAGCACGGCCTCGCGGTAGGCGACGCGCGGCGTGCCGGTGCGCGGCGGGACGTGGAAGTCGGTTTCCAATCGGTGGCGCAGGACCTCCAGGTGCAGCTCCCCCATCCCGGCCATGATCCACTGGCCCGTGTCCTCGTCCTCGCGGACGTGGAACGACGGGTCCTCGTGCTCGAGACGCGCGAGCGCGGCGCGCAACTTGTCGCGGTCGGCGCTCGAGGCGGGCTCGACGACGAGCGAGATCACCGGCTCGGGGAACTCGAGGCGTTCGAGGACGATCGGCGCGTCCTTCGCGCACAGCGTGTCGCCGGTCCCGGTCGCCTTGAGCCCGGTGAGCGCGACGATCTCGCCCGGGCCGGCGGATTCGAGTCCGACGCCCGACTCGGCGTGCATGCGCAGAACGCGCGCGACGCGCTCGAACTTGCGGGTGCGCGGGTTCCACAGCGACTGGCCGGGCGCGATCGTGCCCGAGTAGATGCGGGTGAACGTCAGGTCGCCGTGCGTCTGCACCTGCAGTTTGAACGCCAGCGCGGCGAGCGGCTCCTCGGGGCTCGGATTCCGGGTCAGCGCCGCGCCCGTGTCGGGCTCGACGCCCGCGACCGCCGGCAGGTCGAGCGGCGAGGGCAGGTAGTCGACGACCGCGTCGAGCAGCGGCTGGATGCCGACGTTGCGCAGCGCGACGCCGCAGAAGACCGGGACGAGCGTGTTCGCGATCACGCGCCGGCGCAGCGCGGCCTTGAGCAGCGCGAGATCGGGCTCGCGCTCCTCGACCAGCGCCTGCAGCAACGCCTCGTCGTCCTCGGCCAGCGCGTCGAAGAGCTCCGCGCGCAGGACGGCCGCGTCGTCGGCGATCGCGTGTGGGACTTCCGCCGCCTCGGCCGTCGCCGCGGGCGGGTCGGAGGCGAAGCGCCAGGTCTTGCGCGTGAGCAGGTCGTGGATCCCGAGGACCGTTCCCTCCTCGACGATCGGCAGCTGCACCGGGATCGCCGGCGCGCCGAGCCGCTTCTTGAGGTCGAGCAGCGCCTTCATGAAGTCCGCGCCGGGGCGGTCGAGCTTGTTGACGAAGACGAGATACGGGACGCGGTGCTTCCGCATCTGGCGCCAGACCGTCTCCGACTGCGCCTGGACGCCCATCACCGCGTCGAGCACGAGGATCGCGCCGTCGAGGACCCGCAGCGACCGCTCGACCTCGACCGTGAAGTCGACGTGGCCGGGCGTGTCGATCAGGTTGATCGCGTGGTCCTTCCACGGGATCGTCACCGCCGCCGCGGTGATCGTGATGCCGCGCTCGCGCTCCTCGGACATCCAGTCGAGGACCGTCGTCCCCTCGTCGACGTTGCCCATCTTGTGCTCGACGCCCGAGTCGAAGAGGATGCGCTCGGAGACCGTGGTCTTCCCCGCGTCGATGTGCGCGACGATGCCGAGGTTGCGCAGCTTCGCGAGGTCCATGGCGCGACGATGATAGCGATCTACGGCGCGGACCTGGCCCTCGTCCACCACGCCGGCTTCGGCCGTCACGCGCGCGGGATGACGCCCGGAATCCTGGCGCTCCTGCGCCGCGCGCGGATCCGCTCGGGGCTCGTCGTCGACCTGGCGTGCGGCAGCGGGATCGGGGCGCGGGAGCTCTCGCGCGCGGGCTACGACGTCCTCGGCGTCGACGCCTCGGCCGCGATGATCCGTCTCGCGCGGAAGAACGCGCCCCGCGCGCGGTTCGTGCGCGCGTCGCTGCACGAGGTCGAGCTCCCGCGCTGCGACGCGATCACCGTCGTCGGCGAGGGACTGTGCTACCTCGGCGCGCGGAATCCGCCGCTCGAGCGCTTCTTCCGGCGCGCCGCACGCGCCTTGCGACCCGGCGGCCTGCTCGTCTTCGACGCGCTCGTCGCGTCGCGCGAACGCGGGATGGCGTACTCGCTGTGGCGCTCGGGCGAGGACTGGGCGATCGGCGTCGAGGTCTCCGAGGACGAGACGCGGTCCGTCCTCCGTCGCGAGATCACGACCTTCGTCCGGGCGGGCCGCGGCTGGCGACGCTCGAAGGAGACGCACCGCCTGCGCGTGCTCGACCGCGACGCGGTGCTCGGCTCCCTGCGCCGCGCGGGCTTCGCGGCCTCGAGCTCGCCCCGCCTGGGCGCGTTTCGCCTGCCCCCGCGCCGGGTCGCGTTCGTCGCCCGGCGGCACCCGGAATTCCGTTCCGGGCGCCCTTCCAGCCGGGTTCGCGGAGGGCGGGTATGATTGCTGCGCCGGACCCGCGGCCCCCCGCACCCACCCGCTCGCGCGTCGGCACAAGGAGTATGAGGTTCATGAGAGTCATTCCGTTCGGCCTGTTGGCCGTCGCGGCGGGCGCCCCCGCCTTCGCCCAGAGCATCAACATCGACGTCGGCTTCAACGTCACCTACCCGCTGCCGGCCTCCACGTTCGGCGCGGGCGCGGTGCAGCCCGGCGTCTGGAACGACGTCACCGGCCAGACGTCGACGCCGCAACCGCTCGTCGACCTCCAGGGCAACCCGATCATCCCGGAGATCTACCGCTTCGGGATCAACGGCACGTTCGACTTCAACAACCCGCTGACGTCGGGCAACGACCAGAACCTGATGGACGACTGCTACGACCCGGGCACGCTGCAGGCGTCGTACTGGTTCGTCACCGACCTCGACCCGGGCCAGTACCGCGTGTACACGTACGGGATGGCGCCGGACAGCGCGTCCTACCGCACGAACGTGTCGGTGCTGAACTCGCCCGACCCGCTGCAAGTGGTCGGCGGCGCGTGGCCGGGCGGCTACGTGCAGGGCATCACGCACGCGATGCACCACGTCACGATCAACGCGGGCGACACTCTGCAGATCACCGTGCAAATCACGGCGACGCAGGGTCTGGCGACGCTCGACGGCTTCCAGATCGTGAAGGAGACCCCGCCGCCGAGCACCTTCTGCGTGCCGGGCCAGTCGGGCGTCATGGCCTGCGTGTGCAGCAACCCGAACGGCGCCGGCCGCGGCTGCGCGAACTCCGGCGGACCGGGCGCGACGATCAGCTTCAACGGCTCGCCGAGCGTCTCGAACGACACGTTCCAGCTGACCGGCTCGAGCATGTTCTCGGGCGACACGTGCATCTTCCTCGAGGGTGACGGGGTCACGAGCGGCGGCGCGCCGTTCTTCTCGGGCATCCGTTGCGTCAACGGCCTCTTGATCCGGATGTACGTGAAGGGCGGCCTGAACACCTCGGGCGGCACGAGCACGGCGCCGGTCGCGGGCGACATGTCGATCAGCGCGCGCTGCGCGTCGAACTTCCCGGCCTCGACGATCACGCCGGGCCAGACGCGGTACTTCCAGATCTACTACCGCGATCCGAACGCGGCGGCGCCGACGGGGAGCTGCCCGTCGATCAACCAGGCGAACGCGACGAACGGGCTGCAGGCGACCTGGCTTCCCTGAGCGAGCGCGCCTCGCGCGAGCGAAGTTGAAATCGGGCCGGATGTCTGCCGACGTCCGGCCCGGTGCTTTCTAGCGGGCGAGCTCCGTGTTCGTCGCGAGGAACTGCTCGCGCCAGCGGTACTGCGCCAGCAGCTCCGGCCGCGGCTCGCCGAGGATCGCGAGCGCGGCGTAGAGCGCCTCGACCGAGGCCAAGCCCTGCGCCGGGTCCTCGAACACGCGGCTCTTCCGCGGATACGCCGTCGCGAGCGAAGGCAGCCGTCGCTTCGGCGGATCGCCGTCGACGGTGGCGAGCAGATCCGGAACGCGGCGCCAGGCGCAGTCGAGCAGCAGGAGTCCCGCGCCGCGGTCGCGCTCGCCGAGCTCCTCGCCTTCGGGGTGGAGCAGGATCCGCCCGCGCGCGTCGACGCGCCGCCCGCGGTCGTAGGCGACGAAGCGCACGCCCTCCATGCCGCGCAGCGGGGTCAGCGAGCACTTCCTCGCCGACTCGCGCGGGTCGCGCAGGATCAGGACGTCGAGCGGCACGCCGACAGGATACTCGCCCGGGATCTTGACCCGGGGTCGCCGCGGAGGATTAGACTGCGAGCGTCGCCCGGCGAACCGAGGAGGGTTCCGTGTCCCTGGATCTCGACGTCAACGGCAAGCGCGTCTCGGTCGACGTCGATCCGTCGACGCCGCTCCTGTGGGTCCTGCGCGAGAGCCTCGGCCTCACCGGCACGAAGTTCGGCTGCGGCGCGGCGCAGTGCGGCGCGTGCACCGTGCACGTCGGCGGCCGCGCGGCGCGCTCCTGCGTGCTGCCCGTCTCGGCCGTCGCCGGCCGCCGCGTCACGACGATCGAAGGTCTCGCCGGTCCCGTCGGCGCGGCGCTCTCGAAGGCCTGGGTCGAGGACGAGGTCCCGCAGTGCGGCTACTGCCAGACCGGCCAGATCATGAGCGCCGCCGTGCTGCTCTCCGAGAACGCCTCGCCGACCGACGACGACATCGACGCCGGCATGTCGGGCAACGCCTGCCGCTGCGCGACCTACGTCCGCATCCGCCGTGCGATCCATAAAGCGGCCGAAAGCCTGAAGGCGGGCAAGTGATGGACGCGAAGGCGATCCCGCGTCGCGACTTCCTGCGCGTCTCGGCCGCGGTCGGCGGGGGCCTGCTCCTCGCGTTCCGCTTCCCCGAGAAGGCCGCGGCCGCGCCGTCGTCGCCCGCGCGCGCGACGGCCGAGGAGTTCTCGCCGAACGCCTTCGTGCGCATCGCGACCGACGGCCGCGTCACGGTGATCGTCAACAAGGCCGAGATGGGCCAGGGCGTGTGCACCTCGCTCGCGATGCTGCTCGCCGAGGAGCTCGACGCGGACTGGGCGCGCGTCGGCTTCGAGTTCGCGCCGGTCGACCCGGTGTACGCGCACCCGGGCTTCGGCATCCAGATGACCGGCGGCAGCACCAGCGTCGCCGCAATGTCCGGCCCGATGCGCAAGGCCGGCGCCGCCGCGCGCGCGATGCTCGTCGCCGCGGCCGCGAAGGGCTGGGCCGTCGGCGCCGACGAGTGCCGCACGGAGAACGGGTCCGTCGTGCACTCCGGCAGCGGACGTCGATCCTCGTACGGCGATCTCGCTTCCGCGGCCGCGACCGTCGAGGTCCCGCGGGAGGTGAAGCTCAAGGATCCCAAGGACTTCCGCATCGTCGGCAAGTCGACGAAGCGCCTCGACACGCCCGACAAGGTCGCCGGCAAGGCGGTGTTCGCGATCGACGTCTCGCTGCCCGGCATGCTGACGGCCCTCGTCGCGCACCCGCCGGTGTTCGGCGCGAAGGCGAGGAGCGTCGACTCGGCGGCCGCGCGCGCGATCCCGGGCGTGAGAGAGGTCGCGCAGATCTCCTCCGGCGTGGCCGTGATCGCGGAAGGCTTCTGGGCCGCCAAGCGCGCGCGCGACCTGCTGAAGATCGAATGGGATCTCGGGCCGAACGCCGGACTCTCGACGGACGCGCTGCGCGAGGAGTACCGCAAGCTCGCCGCGACGCCGGGCCGGGTCGCGCGCGAGGACGGCGACGCGGACGCCGCGCTCGCGTCGGCGCAGCGCCGATTGGACGCCGACTACGAGCTCCCCTACCTCGCGCACGCGACGATGGAGCCGCTGAACTGCGTCGTCGACCTGCGCGCCGACCGGTGCGAGATCTGGGCCGGCACGCAGTTCCAGACCGTCGACCACGCCGCCGCCGCGCGCGCCGCGGGGCTCGACCCGAAGGTCGTGAAGCTCCACACGACGTTCCTCGGCGGAGGCTTCGGCCGCCGCGCGAACCCGGTCTCCGACTACGTCGTCGAAGCGGTCGAGATCGCCCGGCACGCCGGCGCGCCGCTGAAGCTCGTGTGGACGCGCGACGACGACATGCGCGCCGGCTACTACCGGCCGATGTGGCACAGCCGCGTGAGCGCGGGTCTCGACGGATCGGGAGCGATCGTCGCCTGGACGCACACGATCGTCGGGCAGTCCTTCATCGCCGGCACGCCCTTCGAGCCTTTCATCATCAAGGACGGCATCGACTCCACGTCCGTCGAGGGCGCGGCCGACCTCCCCTACGCGATCCCCGACGTCCGGGTCTCGCTGCACACGACGAAGGTCGCCGTGCCGACGCTGTGGTGGCGCTCGGTCGGGCACTCGCACACGGCCTTCGTGGTCGAGAGCTTCCTCGACGAGATCGCCGCGGCGAGCGGCGCGGACCCGCTCGAGCTACGACGCAAGCTCCTGGCTGGCAAGGCGCGCCACCTCGGCGTGCTCGAGCTCGCCGCGCGCGAGGCGGGCTGGGGCAAGCCCTTGCCTCCGGGCCGCGCGCGCGGCCTCGCCGTCCATCATTCGTTCGAGACCTACGTCGCGCACGTCGCCGAGGTCTCGCTCGAGGGCGGCCTCCCGCGCGTGCACCGCTTCACGACCGCCGTCGACTGCGGCCGCGTGGTGAACCCCGACACGGTGAAGGCCCAGCTCGAGGGCGCGGTGGGCTTCGGGCTCACGGCCGCGCTGTACGGGGCGATCACGCTGCGCGAGGGACGGGTCGAGCAGTCGAACTTCCACGACTACCGCCTGCTGCGCATCCACGAGATGCCGGCGGTCGACGTGCACCTCGTCCTGAGCGACGCGCCGTCGACCGGCGTCGGCGAGCCGGGCGTCCCGCCGGTTGCGCCGGCGCTGTGCAACGCGCTGTACGCGTTGACGAAGAAGCGCGTGCGCCGTCTGCCGATCCGCGCGGAGGACCTGCGCGCGTGAAAGGCAACGCGATCGCCGCCCTGGCTCTCGCCGCGGGCGCCTTGCTCGCCGCCCAGTGCAGCGCGCCGCGCCGCGGGCAGGACTCCGCGGCCGCGCTCGCGGCGTGGGACGTCGTCTACCGGGTCCTCGAGCACCCGCGCTGCGCGAACTGCCATCCCGCGGGCGACGTTCCGCTGCAGGGCGACGACATGCACGCGCACGCGCAGAACGTGCGTCGCGGTCCGGACGGCCACGGTCTGTACGGGATGAGCTGCGACGCCTGCCACCTGACGACGAACCTCGCCGGCGCGCACTTTCCTCCCGGCGCGCCGGGCTGGCGCCTGCCGACGCCGCGGATGCCGCTCGTCTTCGTCGGCCGGAGCTCGCGCGAGCTGTGCGAGCAGCTCAAGGATCCCGCACGCAACGGGGGCAAGTCGCCCGAGCAGGTCTTCGAGCACGTCGCGCACGACCCGCTCGTGATGTGGGGCTGGGATCCCGGGGAAGGACGCGCTCCCGTCTCGACGAGCCACGCCGACGTCGTCCGCGCGCTGCGGACGTGGATCGACGCGGGCTGCGGTTGTCCCTGAAATCGATCGAGCCCCGCGGCCGGGAGTTCCCGGCGAGCGAGGCTCGCGAGCCGCGACCGTTTCAGCCGCTGGCTAGTTCGCGTAGTGCGCGTAGGCCTTGTTCGCCTCGGCCATCTTGTGGACGGTCTCCTTCCACTGCACCGAGGCGCCGGTGCCCGAGCAGGCGTCGGCCAGCTCCTCGGCCAGGCGCTTCGCCATCGGCTTGCCCTTCTTCTTGCGGGCGTTGTCGACGATCCAGCGGATCGCGAGGCTCTGCTGCCGGTTGCGGCGCACCTCGCGCGGGACCTGGTAGTTCGCGCCGCCGACGCGCTTGCTGCGCACCTCGACCATCGGGCGGACGTTGTCGACGGCCTTCGTGAAGATCTCGACCTGGTCGGTGATCTCGGGCAGGCGCTTGTGCGCCAGATCGAGCGCCTCGTAGAAGATCGCCTGGGCGGTCGACTTCTTCCCGCTCCACATGATCTTGTTGATGATCTTCGTCGCGAGGATCGAGCCGAACTTCGGATCCGGCTCGACGAGGACGGCGGTCGACTTGTAGTTGCGCGGCATGCTCGGCTAGTACCCCGGGTCTACTTCTTCGGCCGCTTGGATCCGTACTTGGACCGGCTCTTCGTGCGGCCGTCGACGCCCGACGCGTCGAGCGTCCCGCGCAGGATGTGGTAGCGCACGCCCGGCAGGTCGCGCACGCGACCGCCGCGCACGAGCACGACCGAGTGCTCCTGGAGATTGTGGCCCTCGCCCGGGATGTAGCAGGTGATCTCCTTCCCGTTCGAGAGCCGCACGCGCGCGACCTTGCGCAGCGCGGAGTTGGGCTTCTTCGGCGTCTGCGTCTTCACGACGAGGCAGACGCCGCGCTTCTGCGGACAGCTGTCGAGCACGGGCGACTTGGAGCGCCGGCCGACCGGCCGCCGGCCCTTGCGGACGAGTTGATTGATGGTGGGCATGCGGGTGGCAGGGGGCCGAGCATTCTAGGGAGGGCGCGTTCCGGGTCAAGGTCCGGCGTCGGGAGCCGGTGTCTCGAGGTCGGGCTCGGGCTCGGCGGCGGCATCGCCGTCGTCGAGATCGTCCTCGTCCTCGTCTTCGTCCGCGTCGCCCGGGTCGAGGGCGTCCGCCGGGATCACCGAGCGGGACAGGCCTTCGATTCCGGCCGAAGCGCTGAGCGGACCCTCCGATCCCGTCGCGGCCAGCGCCAGCGCCGGCTCGATCCCGGCCGACGGGGCGCCCGAGCCCCCCATCAGGAGGGCTTCCATGTCCGCGTCCACCGCGCCCGGCGCGAAGCCGACGCCCGAGCCGATCTCGCCGAAGTCGATGTTCTTCTTCACGCGCGTCCGGTAGTGGTCGCGGAAGCCCGTGCCCGTCGGGACCATGTGCCCGAGGATGACGTTCTCCTTCAGGCCGACGAGGTAGTCGCGCTTGCCGGCGATCGCCGCCTCGGTGAGCACCTTGGTCGTCTCCTGGAAGCTCGCCGCGGAGATGAACGACTCCGACGAGAGCGAGGCCTTCGTCACGCCGAGGAGCAGCGTCTGGCCGTTCGCCGGCTTCTTGCGCTCCTTGCGCAGGCGTTCGTTCTCGCGCTTGAAGCGGAACTTGTCGATGACCGCGCCGGGCAGGAAGTCGGAGTTGCCCGGGTCGGTGACCTGCACCTTGCGCATCATCTGCGCCAGGATGATCTCGATGTGCTTGTCGTCGATCGCGACCGACTGGCTGCGGTAGACGTTCTGGATCTCGCGCAGGAGGTAGCCGAGCACCTCCTCCTCGCCGCGGATGCGCAGGATGTCGTGGGGGTCGAGCGGTCCGTCGACCAGCGGCTCGCCGGCGCGGACCTCGTCGCCCTTGTGCACGCGCAGGTGCTTGCCCTGCGGAACGGCGTGCGCCTGCTCCTGGATCACCTCGCCCTTGGGGCCGACCGCGCGGACGATGATCGTGCGCTTGCCGCGCTTCTTCTCGCCGAGCTCGATGACGCCGTCGATCTCGGACATGACCGCCGGGTCCTTCGGGCGGCGGGCCTCGAAGAGCTCGGTGACGCGCGGCAGACCGCCGGTGATGTCCTGCGTGCCGGCCGCCTCGCGCGCGCTCTTCGCGAGCAGCTCGCCCGCGCCGATCAGCGAGTTGTCCTCGGCCTCGATGTAGGCCCGCTCGGGGATCGGATAGAGCGCCAGCGGCGCGCCGTTCTTGTCCTCGAGGACGAGCTGCGGGTGCAGGTCGCCCTTGTGCTCGACGACCTGCCGGCGGATGACGCCCTTGCGCGCGTCGCGCTCGGTCTTGAGCGTCTTGCCCTCGATCAGGTCGTCGTAGCGGATGCGGCCCGCGAACTCCGAGAGGATCGGCACGTTGTGCGGGTCCCAGCGGCACAGGATCGCGCCCGGCGTGACGGTCTGCCCGTCCTTGACGAGCATCTCGGCGCCGACCGGGATCACGTAGCGGTCGATCTCGCGGTCGCGCGCGTCGACGAGCGTGACCTCGCCGTTGCGGTTGAGCACGACGCTCTGGCCGGAGCTGTTCGACACGACCTTGAGGTTCGTGAAGACGACCTTGCCTTCGCGCTTGGCCTTGCGCTCGGACTCCTCGACCGAACGGCTGGCCGTGCCGCCGATGTGGAAGGTCCGCATCGTCAGCTGCGTGCCCGGCTCGCCGATCGACTGCGCGGCGATGATGCCGACCGCGAGGCCGCGCTCGGCGAGCGAGCCGCGCGAGAGGTCCATGCCGTAGCAGCGCGCGCAGACGCCCAGGGGCGCCTCGCACGTCAGCGGCGAGCGGACCTGGATCTTCTCGTGCCCGAGCTGCTCGATCCGCTGCGCGATGTCCTCGGTGATCAGGTCGTTGTCGCGGACGATCACGTCGTCGTTGATCGAGTCGGCGATCGTGTCGTGCGCCACGCGCCCGCGGATGCCGCGCGCGAGCGTGACCGCGACCTTCTCGCCCTTGTACACGATCGCCTTCTTCACGCCGTTCGGCGTGCCGCAGTCCTCCATCGTGATCACGACGTTCTGCGCGACGTCCGTCAGCTTGCGCGTCAGGTAGCCGGCGTCGGCGGTCTTGAGCGCCGTGTCGGCCAGACCCTTGCGCGCGCCGTGGGTCGAGGAGAAGTACTCGAGGACCTTGAGGCCCTCGCGGAAGTTCGCCTTGATCGGCGTCTCGATGATCTTGCCCGACGGCTTGGCCATCAGGCCGCGCATGCCGCCCAGCTGGCGGATCTGGTCGATCGAGCCCCGGGCGCCCGAGCTGACCATGCAGTAGATCGGGTTCACGTACCCCGAGTCGTCGCTGTAGTCGTCGTGGAGCACCTTCATCAGGTCGTCGCCGACCTTCTCGCGCGCGTGCGTCCACAGGTCGACGATCTTCAGGTAGCGCTCGCCTTCCGTGATGACGCCCTTCTGGAAGGCCTTCTCGATCTTGTCGATCTCCTTCTGCGTCTCGGCCAGGATCTTGCCCTTGCTCGGCGGGATGCGGATGTCGTCCTTCGCGAACGACAGTCCCGCGCGCGTGGCGGCCTTGAAGCCGAGATCCTTGAGGTCGTCGAGCAGGCGCAGCGTCGCGTCGCGCCCGAGCAGACGGTGGCAGTCCGAGATCAGGTCCTGGATGCCCTTCTTGTCGAGCTCGTAGTTGTAGAACGGCATCCCCGGGGGAAGGATGTCGTTGAAGATCGCGCGGCCCATCGTCGTCACGAGGTAGGCGCGCTGCGCGCCGTCCTGGACCTTGCCGTCCTCGCCGACCGCGATCGGCTGCGTGCTGCGCGACTGCTTGACCATGCGGCGCGACTCCATGCGGAGCTCGACCGCCTGGTGCGTGCGCGTGTCGCCGTGTCCGTAGGCCAGGAACAGCTCGGAGAGCGAGCTGTAGCGGCGCAGCTTCTTCGGCTTCCCTTGCGGCGCCTTCGTCAGGTAGTAGATCCCGAGGACCATGTCCTGGGACGGCGAGATGATCGGCGCGCCGTTGGCGGGCGAGAAGATGTTGTTCGAGGACAACATGAGGGTCGAGGCCTCGATCTGCGCCTCGAACGACAGCGGCAGGTGCACAGCCATCTGGTCGCCGTCGAAGTCGGCGTTGAAGCCGCCGCAGACGAGCGGGTGGAGGCGGATCGCGTTGCCCTCGATCAGCACCGGCTCGAAGGCCTGGATGCCCATGCGGTGCAGCGTCGGCGCGCGGTTCAGGAGCACCGGGTGGTCGCGGATGACCTCCTCGAGGATGTCCCACACTTCCTCGTCGCGGCGCTCGAGCATCTTCTTGGCCGACTTGATCGTGTCGGCCAGGCCGAGCTCCTTCAGGCGGCGGATGATGAAGGGCTGGAACAGCTCGAGCGCGACCTTCTTGGGCAGGCCGCACTGGTGGAGGCGCAGCTCGGGCCCGATCACGATCACGGAGCGCGCCGAGTAGTCGACGCGCTTGCCGAGCAGGTTCTCGCGGAAGCGGCCCTGCTTGCCCTTGATCATGTCGGTCAGCGACTTGAGCGGGCGGTTGCTGCTGCCGAGCACCGGACGACGGCAGCGGCCATTGTCGAAGAGCGCGTCGACCGACTGCTGGAGCATCCGCTTCTCGTTGCGGATGATCACTTCGGGCGCGTTGAGGTCGAGCAGCTTCTTGAGGCGGTTGTTGCGGTTGATGAGCCGCCGGTAGAGGTCGTTGAGGTCGCTCGTCGCGAAGTTGCCCGAGTCGAGCAGCACGAGCGGCCGCAGGTCCGGCGGGATGACCGGGATCACGTCCAGGATCATCCACTCCGGGTTGTTGTTGCTGTCGCGCAGCATCTCAACGGTCTTGAGGCGCTTGATGATGTCCTTCATCCGCTGCTTCGAACGGGTCGAGAGCAGCTCCTCGCGCAGCTCGAGGCTGAGCTTCTGGAGGTCCAGGCGGCGCAGCATCTTCTTGACCGCTTCGGCGCCCATGTCGGCGTCGAACTCGCTGCCGTACTTGGCGCGCGAGGAGCGGAACTCCTCCTCGGTGAGCAGCTGGTGCTCCTCGAGCGGCGTGTCGCCCGGGTCGATGACGATGTAGTCCTGGAAGTAGGTGACCCGCTCCAGGTTGCTGACCTTCATCCCGAGCAGGTTGCCGAGACGCGACGGCATCGCCTTGAAGAACCAGATGTGCGCGACCGGCGCGGCGAGGTTGATGTGCCCCATCCGCTTCCGACGCACGCGCGAGTGCGTGATCATCACGCCGCACTTGTCGCAGACGATGCCCTTGTGCTTGATGCCCTTGTACTTCCCGCAGAAGCACTCCCAGTCCTTCTCGGGACCGAAGATGCGCTCGCAGAACAGGCCGTCGCGCTCGGGCCGGTACGTGCGGTAGTTGATCGTCTCGGGCTTCTTGACCTCGCCGTAGGACCAGGAGCGGATGTCCTCCGGGCTCGCGAGCGAGATCGTGACGCTGCCGTAGTCGTTGACGCGGTTGTAGATGGTTTCAGCCATTGCCCTAGCCTTGCACCGCGGCCTTCTTGTGCAGTTCCATGTTGAGCCCCAGGCCCTTGATCTCGTTCGTCAACACCTCGAACGACACCGGCGTGCCGGGCTCGAGGATGTTCACGCCCTTGACCATCGACTCGTAGATCTTCGTGCGACCGTCGACGTCGTCGGACTTGACGGTCAGGAGCTCCTGAAGGATGGCGGCGGCGCCGTACGCCTCGAGCGCCCACACTTCCATCTCGCCGAAGCGCTGTCCGCCGAAGCGCGCCTTGCCGCCGAGGGGCTGCTGCGTGATCAGGCTGTAGGGCCCGGTCGCGCGCGCGTGCACCTTCTCGTCGACGAGGTGGTGGAGCTTCAGCATGTACATGAGGCCGACGGTGACCTGCTGCTCGAAGGCCTGGCCGGTGCGGCCGTCGAAGAGCTTGAACTTGCCGGTGCCGGGGAGTCCGGCCTCGACGAGCAGCTTCTCGATCTCGATCTCCTTCGCGCCGTCGAACGCGGGGCTGACGACGCGCATGCCGAGCTTCCCGGCCGCGAGGCCGAGGTGCGTCTCGAGGATCTGCCCGACGTTCATCCGGCTCGGCACGCCGAGCGGGTTCAGCACGATGTCGACCGGCGTCCCGTCCTCGAGGTACGGCATGTCTTCCAGGGGACAGATCTTCGAGATCACGCCCTTGTTGCCGTGGCGGCCGGCCATCTTGTCGCCGACCGAGAGGTTGCGCTTGGTGGCGACGTAGACCTTGACCATCTCGAGAACGCCCGTCGGCAGCTCGTCGCCGCGCGACAGGCGGTTCACGATCTTGTTCTTCTCGGTCTCCTTGTTGTCGATGCGGCCCTGGAACTCGTTGATCGCCGCGAGCGCCTTGGCGCGCTTGGAATCGACCGTCGAGCTCTCGGCCTCGGCGAGGCACAGCAGGCGCACGCGCCGCAGCTCGTCGTAGGTCGCGGTGTCGTCGATCGCGACGGGCTTGCCGGTCAGGTCGTCGGCGACCTCGACGTCGAGCGCGGCGCGGACCTCGCGCAGCATCGCCGAGGTGTAGTCGCGCAGGGAGCGCAGGAAGTCGCGCTCGGCGTCGCGGATGACAGCCAGCGCCTTGCTGCGCTCGGCGTCGGTCAGGTTGACGCGCCGGCTGAACTTCTGCGCGTCGATCACGACGCCGCGCGTGCCCGGGGGCATCGTCAGCGAGGCGTTCTTCACGTCGACGCCGGCCTTGCCGAAGATCGCGTGGAGCAGCTTCTCCTCGGGCGTCAGCTCGCTCTTGCTCTTGGGCGCGACCTTGCCGACCAGGATGTCGCCCGCCTCGACGAAGGTCCCGATGCGGACGATGCCGCTCTCGTCGAGGTTCGCCAGCGCCTTCTCCCCGACGTTGGGGATGTCGCGCGTGAACTCCTCCTTGCCGAGCTTCGTCTCGCGGATCTCGACCTCGTACTCCTCGATGTGGATCGAGGTGAACGTGTCGTCGCGCACCAGGCGCTCGGACACGAGGATCGCGTCCTCGTAGTTGAAGCCGTCCCAGGGCATGAACGCGACGAGCAGGTTCTTGCCGAGCGCGAGCTCGCCGTTCTCCGTGGACGCGCCGTCGGCGAGCAGCTGGCCCGCGACGACCTTCTCGCCCTCCTGGACGACCGGCCTGTGGTTCTGCGTCGTGCGCTCGTTCAGCCCGCGGAACTTGGTCAGCGGGTACTCCTCCTCGTCGACCAGGATCATCGTGCTGTCGGCGTAGCGGACCGTGCCGGCCTTGAGCGCGTACACCGGCAGGTTCGAGTTGCGCGCGACGATCTTCTCCATGCCCGTGCCGACGATGGCGACCTCGGACTTCAGGAGCGGCACGGCCTGGCGCTGCATGTTCGCGCCCATCAGCGCGCGGTTCGCGTCGTCGTGCTCGAGGAAGGGCACGAGCGCGGCCGACACGCCGATGATCTGGTTCGGCGCCACGTCGACGTAGGTGACCTCGGTCGGCGCGACCTCGACGTTGTCGCCGTCGCGTCGCGCGAGGACGCGCTCGCCCACGATCATGCCCTTGTCGTCGATCGGGAGGTCGGCCGGCGCGAGCACGAGCCCGGTCTCCTCGTCGGCGCGCAGGTAGACGACCTCGTCCGTCAGGCGACCGGCCCTCACGCGGCGGTAGGGCGTCGTCAGGAAGCCGTACTGGTCGATGCGCGAGTACAGCGCGAGCGAGCTGATCAGGCCGATGTTGCTGCCTTCCGGCGTCTCGATCGGGCACAGGCGCCCGTAGTGCGAGAGGTGCACGTCGCGCACGTCGAAGCCGGCGCGCTTGCGGTTCAGGCCGCCCGGTCCGAGCGCCGAGAGACGGCGCTCGTGCGCCAGCTGCGAGAGCGGGTTCGCCTGGTCGACGACCTGGCTGAGCTCGCTGCGGCCGAAGAAGTACTCGACCGCGCTCGAGAAGGTCTTCGAGTTCACGAGCGTGCGCGGGCTGACCGTCTCGGGGTTCTCGAGGTTCATCCGCTCCTGCGCGGTGCGGCGCAGCTTGAGGAGGCCCTTGCGGAACTCGTCGGCGGCGAGCTCGGCGATCGTGCGCACGCGGCGGTTGCCGAGGTTGTCGATGTCGTCGATCTCGCCCTTGCCGTCGCGCAGGTCGAGCAGGTACTTGATCGAGTTGACGATGTCCTCGGCCTGCAGGACCTGGATGTCCTCGGGGATCGTCTGGTGGAACTTGCGGTTCAGGCGGAAGCGCCCGACGCGGCCGAGGCGGTAGCGTTGCGCGTCGAAGAACTTCTCGTGGAAGAGCTCGCGCGCCTTCTCGAGCTGCACCGGGTTGCCCGGACGCAGGCGGCTGTAGATCTTGAGCAGCGCCTCCTCGTGGCTCTTCGTCGGGTCCTCGTGCAGCGAGTTGATGATCAGCATGTCGAGCTGCTGCACGTCGGCGTCGATCACCTCGACCTCGGCGAGGTCGCTCGCGGCGACCTCGAGCGCGGCCGTCTCGGGGATCGGCATGCCGGAGGGCACGAGCACCTCGCCCGTCTTCAGGACGACGATGTCCCCCACCGCGATCTTGTCCGTGATCGACTTGGCGAAGGCGTTGCCGGTCTGCGACTTGCCCTTCTTGACGACCAGCGTCGGGTAGAAGCGGCGCAGGAGGTCGCGGTCCGTCGAGAGCGTCTCGGACAGCGCGCGCAGCAGCGTGATCGCCGAGAACTTGCCCGACTGGTCGATGCGGACCGAGAGCGTGTCCTTCTTCGTGACGTTGAGCTCGACCCAGCTGCCGCGCTCGGGGATGATCCAGCAGCTGTGCAGCTTGCGGTTGTCCCCGGCGGTCGACTGGTCGTAGGAGAAGTCGACGCCCGGGCTGCGGTGGAGCTGGCTGACGATCACGCGCTCCGAGCCGTTGATGATGAACTCGCCGCCCCCGATCATGATCGGGATCTCGCCCAGGTAGACCTCTTCCTCGACGGGCTCGGGCTTGATCAGGCGCAGGCGGACCTTGAACGGATAGCCGAACGTGAGGCGCAGCTTGCGGCACTCGTCGATCGTGTAGCGCGGGCGCCCGAGCTCGTAGCCGACGTACTCGAGGCACATCGTCTTGTCGTACGAGTAGATCGGGAACACCTCGCGGAGCAGGATCTCGAGGCCCTGGCTCTCGCGGTTGGCCTGCGGAACGTCGGTCGCCAGGAACTCGTGCCAGGCCTTGGTCTGGATCTCGACGAGGTTCGGGAGCTCGACGATCGGGGGATACCGACCGAACGTGCGGACGGGAACTTCGGTTTGGATCATGGTGAGCCGTTCAGCTCCAGACGCCGGATCGCGGGTGATCGGATCCCGGACGAAATGCTGGAGAGCTGCTTCTAGCCGAGGAGGACGCGGGGGCCGGCCTCTCCCCTCTGCCGGGAGACGACCGGGAGAATCAGCGGACTACGGAACGATCCTCGCGGCGATGGCGTCGAGGACCGAAAGTACGGTGGGCCGAGGACGGGACGGGCCGGACGAAGATAGACCGGCAGCGGGCCAACTGGAATCGGAGCGCGGGTGGAGGAGCAGGTCACCTCTCCCGACCGGAGAGAGAGGCAGGCCGAGCCGATAGCTTCGCAACCGGAGGCTCGCGACGCAAGCCTCCGGCCGGAAACCGGTACCGGATCGGTTCGACCGGGTCAACGCCTAGGCCAGCTTGACCTTGGCGCCCGCACCCTCGAGTTGGGTCTTCATCGCGGCGGCCTCGTCCTTCGAGACCCCCGCCTTCACGACCTTCGGCGCGCCGTCGACCAGGTCCTTGGCCTCCTTGAGGCCCAGGCCGGTGATCGCGCGGACTTCCTTGATGACGCCGATCTTCTTGTCGCCGGCGGCCTCCAGGACGACATCGAAGGTGGTCTTCTCCTCGGCGGCCGGGGCGGCGGCACCACCGCCGCCCGCGGCGGCGACGGCGACCGGGGCTGCGGCGCTGACGCCCCAGTGACCCTCGAGGTACTTCACGATCTTGGAGGCCTCGAGGAGCGTGAGGCCGTCCAGTTCCTTGACGATGGTCTGGAGCTTCGGGTCGAGTTCGATGGTTGCTTCGGACATGGGTGATCCCTTCGGGGACTTGGCGGAGGATGGAGAGAGGTGTGGGTCGATCAGGCCTGTGCCGGCGGAGGCGCGGCCTCGAGCTTGTCGGCGTGAGCTTTCACCAGCCGGGCGATCCCGCTGGGCTGAGCGTTGAGCACGGTCGCCAGGCCGCGCGCCGGGCCCGAGAGCAGGCCGAGCAGCTGCGCGCGCAGCGTGTTCTTGTCGGGGACGCCGGCCAGCGCGGTCGAGTCCTTCGCGTCGAGCATGCGGCCTTCGAGCAGGCCGGCGCGGATCTTCACCTTGCCGGCCTTCTTGACCTCCGGCTCGGTCAGGATCTTCGCGGCGACGATCGCCGCCTCGGCCGCGCCGTAGGCGACCGCGGTGTTGCCGGCGATCGACTCGTCGGACATCTCGAGGCCGCGCTCCTTGAGCACGCGCCGCGCGAGCGCGTTGCGCACCATGCGCAGGCGCACGCCCTTGACGGCGAGCTTGCCGCGCAGCGCCTCGGTCTCCTTGACGGTCAGGCCGCCGAAGGAGACGAACAGCATCCCCTCCGCGCCGCCGATCTCGCGCGTGAGCTCCTGGACGACCAGTCGGTTGACGACGTTAGGCATGGACGGGCGCCTCCCAGGCGATGCGCACTCCCGGCCCCATCGAGGTGGAGACCGAGATCTTGCGGAAGAAGTCGCCCTTGACGGCGGGCGGACGGAGGTTCGAGACGTGGTCGAGGAAGGCCTGCAGGTTGGCCTGGAGATCCTCGACGGCGAAGCTGCGCTTGCCGAGCAGCGCGTGCACGTTGCCGCCGGCGTCGGTGCGGAACTCGACCTTGCCGGCCTTGAACTCCTTGACCGCGGCGGCGACGTCGGTCGTCACCGTGCCGGACTTCGGGCTCGGCATCTTGCCCTGCGGGCCGAGCACTTTTCCGAGCTTGCCGACGTGCTTCATCATGTCCGGGCTCGTGATCACGATGTCGAAGTCGGTCCAGCCGCCGGAGATCTTGTCGGCCAGCTCCGCCGCTCCCACTTCGTCGGCGCCCGCAGCCTTCGCGGCGGCGGCCTTGTCGCCGTCGGCAAAGACGACGACCTTGATCTTCTTGCCCAGGCCCTTCGGTAGCGACACCGCGCCGCGCACGAGCTGGTCGGTCTTCTTCGGGTCGATGCCGAGGTGCACGACGACCTCGACCGACTCGTCGAACTTCGCCGGCGGGAGACCCTTGATGAGCTTCAGGGCCTCGGCCGGCTCGTAGGTCTTCTCGCGATCGACCTGCGCCGCCGCCTTCTCGTATCTCTTGCTGTGCTTCGACATGGTGTGCGCCTAGCCCTCGACCTTGATGCCCGAGGAGCGCGCCGTGCCTTCGATGACGCGGCAGGCGGCCTCGAGCGTCCGCGCGTTGAGGTCCTTCATCTTGAGCTTCGCGATCTCCTCGACCTGCTTCTTCGTGACCTTGCCGGCGGTGTCCTTGCCCACGAGCCCCGCGCCCTTCTCGATGCCCGCGGCCTTCTTCAGGAGCACCGCGGCCGGCGGCGACTTGAGCACGAAATCGAACGAGCGGTCTTTGTAGACCGTGATCTCGACCGGGATGATCAGGCCGGCGTTCTCGCGCGTCGCCTCGTTGAACTGCTTCACGAAGGCCGCGATGTTGACGCCGTGCGCGCCGAGCGCGGGTCCGACCGGCGGCGCGGGCGTCGCCTGCCCGGCGGGGCATTGGAGCTTGATCTTGACGCTGATTTCCTTGGCCATAACTAGACCGACTCGACTTCCCAGTACTCGAGCTCGACCGGAGTCGGCCGCCCGAAGATCGTGACGACGACCTTGACCGTCCCCTTCTCGGGGTTCACCTCGTCGACGACGCCGTCGAAGCCGTCGAAGGCGCCGGACTTGATCTTGACCATGTCGCCCTTGTGCAGGCCGATCGTCACCTGCGGCCGCGACTCGGAGTCCGACATGCGCGCCAGGATTGCCGTGACCTCGGCCTCGGTGAGAGGCGTCGCCTCGCCGCGGCTGCCGAGGAACTCGCGCAGGCCGTCGATCTCGCGCAGCGTGTTGCGCGCCTTCAGGACGCGCGCGTCCTCGTTCTCCTCGATGTCCGCCTGGACCATCAGGTAGCCCGGGTAGAGCTTCCGGTTCACGACGCGCTTCTTGCCGTTCTTCAAGTCCGTGACGCGCTCGAAGGGCACGAGCACCTGCGGCACGAGGTCCTGCACTCCGGCGGTCTTGAGGCGCGAGAGCGCGTTGCGGGCGATGCTGTCCTCGCGACCGGACTGGCAGCGGATGAAGTACCAGCGCATCGCTAGCTCCTTCCTCCGGTGAGGATGAACGTCGTCCACTGGCCGAGGACGTAGTCGGCGCCGGCGAGGAACGCCATCAGGAACAGCACGCACACGATGACGACGAGCGACGACTGGAAGGCCTCGGGCAGCGTTGGCCACGTGACCTTGCGCAGCTCGGCCTCCGTCTCGATCAGGAGGTCGGCGACCTTGGGCGTGTGCTGCCACTTGTAGAGCGCGATCACCGCGCCGACGAACACCGCCGCGGCGATCAGCGTCGCGGTGTTGAAAGGCAGGCCGAGGATCGGGATCTTCTTCATCGACGCGACCAGCGGCGCGGACAGCGTCCCGCCCCAGGCCGCGCCGAGCGTGTCCTTCAGCGACCAGCACCCGTAGAACGCGAGCGCGGTCGTCGACCAGAACGCGGCCATCCGCGCCAGTCGCCCCTGGTCCTTCTTGTACGCCATCGCTCGAAGCCTCCGATCCGCGCGCGCGGACTAGAGCTTCTTCTCCTTGTGCGGCGCGTGCTTGCGGCAGAAGGGGCAGTACTTGCTCTTCTCGAGCTTGTACGTCGCCTTCAGACGCTTGTGCGTGGTGTAGTTCCGGTTGGAGCACACCGTGCACTCGAGGAAGACGAAGCGTTCTTTGACCTTCATGGGGAACCTCGCGCGGATCGGGTCCACGTCTAGGCGAGGATCTTCGTGACGACTCCGGCACCGACGGTGCGGCCGCCCTCGCGGATCGCGAAGCGCAGCTGCTCGTCCATGGCGACCGGCGTCAGCAGCTCGACTTCCATCTTCACGTTGTCGCCGGGCATGCACATCTCGGCGCCGCCGAGCAGCTTGGCCGTGCCCGTGACGTCCGTCGTGCGGAAGTAGAACTGCGGGCGGTAGCCCGAGAAGAACGGCGTGTGGCGTCCGCCCTCGTCCTTGCTGAGGACGTAGACCTCGGCCTCGAACTTCGTGTGCGGCGTGATCGAGCCGGGCTTGGCGACGACCATCCCGCGCTCGAGGTCCGCGCGCTCGACGCCGCGCAGCAGGATGCCGACGTTGTCACCGGCCTCGCCCGAGTCGAGCGTCTTCTGGAACATCTCGACGCCGGTGCACACCGACTTGAAGGGCTCGGGACGCAGCCCGACGATTTCGACCGGCTCGCCGACCTTGATGCGGCCGCGGTCGATCCGGCCCGTGCCGACGGTGCCCCGACCGGAGATCGAGAACACGTCCTCGATGCACATCAGGAAGGGCTTGTCGACCAGGCGCTCGGGGTTCGGGATGTGCGAGTCGAGCGCGGCCGTCAGCTCGTCGATGCAGGCGTTGGCCTTGGCGTCGGCGCCGCCGCTCTCGACCGCGACCTTGGCGTTGCCGCGGATGATCGGGGTGTCGTTGCCCGGGAACTTGTACTTGTTGAGGAGGTCGCGGATCTCCATCTCGACGAGGTCGAGGAGCTCGGGGTCGTCGACCAGGTCGATCTTGTTCAGGAAGACCACGATGTAGGGCACGTTCACCTGGCGGGCGAGCAGCACGTGCTCGCGCGTCTGGGGCATCGGGCCGTCCGCGGCGGACACGACCAGGATCGCGCCGTCCATCTGCGCCGCGCCCGTGATCATGTTCTTGATGAAGTCGGCGTGGCCCGGGCAGTCGACGTGCGCGTAGTGGCGCTTGTCGCTCTCGTACTCGGTGTGCGAGGCCGCGATGGTCACGGTCTTGTCGGCGGAGCGCACCGTGCCGCCCTTCGTGATCTCGGCGTAGCTCTTGGCCTTGGTCTTGTATTTCGCGGCCGAACGTGCCGCCAGCGCCGCGGTGAGCGTGCTCTTGCCGTGGTCGATGTGGCCGATCGTGCCGACGTTGACGTGGGGCTTGGTGCGCTGGAAGACTTCCTTGGCCATGGTTGACTCTGTCTTTGGGTTGTTGCGTGTGCAGGGACGATTGCGATGGTTTGCGGTTGGACGAAAGAACGTGTCGTTGAGGGTTGGAGCTGCTGCTGGGGCTTGAACCCAGGACCTCTTCCTTACCAAGGAAGTGCTCTACCACTGAGCTACAGCAGCACGGCGCGCTCGGCGGTTCTGGACGTCGCGGGTTCGAGCTCGCCGGATGGAGCGGGCGATGGGAATCGAACCCACGTGTGCAGCTTGGAAGGCTGCCGTTCTACCATTGAACTACGCCCGCGCTGCGCGGTGGACGCGCCGTCGAGACTCGCGAGATGATGGTCCGAGATCTCGAGCTCGCGCGGATTCGCCGTGGAGTGGACGAAGAAGGGGGCGCGGCGGCTGGTGGGGAGAGGCGGATTCGAACCGCCGAAGGCTGAGCCATCAGATTTACAGTCTGACCCCTTTGGCCGCTCGGGAATCTCCCCGCTGAACTCGATGTCCGGTGCCAACGCAGGCCCGTCCTTCTCCTCGCGACGCGCGGTCGCGATGAGTCGGCGGAGCTCCGCTCCCTGATTCATCCTCAACGTGGTCTCGTTATGACGGAACGGCCCGCCTGGTCGTGCTCTCCGAGTCCTGAGCTGGAGCCAGCGGTGGGACTCGGACCCACAACCACCTGATTACAAATCAGGTGCTCTACCAATTGAGCTACGCTGGCGGTCGGCCACGCGCCCATCGGCACGAGCGGGCGAAGTGAGCGCGAAAGGATACGGATCGCGCGGCCCGCGTCAAGCCCGGGGTTTCCCGGCCTAGACCCGGCCCAGGCGCGCGCGGTACTCCCCGAATGCGGATTCGACCTCGGCCAGGGTGTCGCCCCCGAATTTCAGGAGGAAGGCGGCCGAGAGCTCGAGAGCGACCATCGCCTCCCCCACGACCGAGGCGGCCGGGACCGAGGTGACGTCGGACCGTTGGTATTCGGCCTGGATCGGCGCGAGCGACTCGAACTCGACCGTCCGGGCGCCTTGCCGCAGGGTCGGGATCGGCTTCATCGCGGCGCGCAGGATCAGCGGCTCGCCGGTCGTCAGGCCGCCCTCGAGGCCCCCGGCGCGGTTGGTCTCACGCCGATAGCGGCCTCCGCCGGGGCCGCTCGCGTCCGGGGCGCCGAGGATCGCGTCGTGGACCTGGCTGCCCTTTTTCCGCGCGACCTCGAAGCCCAGGCCGAACTCGACGCCCTTGATCGCGGGGATCGAGAAGAGCGCGCCGCCGAGGCGCGCGGTCAGGCGCTCGGGCCCGCTCTGGAAGCTGCCGAGGCCGGGCGGGAGGCCGAGCGCGCGCACCTCGAAGATCCCGCCCAGGCTGTCGCCCCCCTCACGCGCCGCATCGACGGCCGCGCGCATCGCGGATTCGGCGCGCGGGTCGAGCGCCTGGAACTCGCTCGCGTCGCGGATCCGCAGGCGGTCCTCGCGCGGGGCGGAGAACGCCGATTCGATCGCCGCCGCGGACGCGGCGACTGCGGCGAGCTCGACGACGTGGGCGAAGACCTCGATCTCGAAGCGCTCGAGGACCTGCCGCGCGATCGCGCCGAGCGCGACGCGCGCGGCCGTTTCGCGCGCGCTCGCCCGCTCCATCACCGCCCGCGGGTCGCGGACCCCGAGCTTCTGGCAGCCGGCGAGGTCGGCGTGCCCCGGCCGCGGGTTCGACGGCACCGGCAGCCTCTCGATCGTCGCGTCGGCGTTGGCGATCGTGAACGCGATCGGCGACCCAAGCGTGACGCCGCCGCGCGTGCCGGAGAGGAGCTCGATCGCGTCGTGCTCGATCTTCATCCGCCCGCCGCGGCCGTAGCCCTTCTGCCGCCGCGCGAGCTCGCGGTCGACGCGCGCGAGATCGAGCGGCAGGCCGGCGGGCATGCCCTCGAGCACGCCGACGAGCGCCTTCCCGTGCGATTCGCCCGCCGTGGTCCAGCGCAGGAGGCTCATGCCGTGGCCTTCGACAAGCAGGCCTGGATCCGCGCCTCGAGCTTCGGCATGTCGAACGGCTTCACGAGCAGCCCGACGACGCCCGGCAGCGCCTCGAGCTCCGCCGCAAGGTCGCGGTCGAGGTAGCCCGACACGACGAGCGTCGGCGGAAGGATCCCCGCGCGCGACATGCGGGGCAATTCCTCGCGCCCGCTCTCGACGCCGAGGTCGAGGTCCGAGAGCAGGAGATCCGGCTTGCGCTCGAGGATCCGGTCGTGCGCCGCCGCGAAGCTCGTCGCCGTGCGCACGACGTGCCCGCGCTTCTCGAGGAACTTCGCGAGCAGCTCGACGATGCGCGGATCGTCGTCGAGGAGGAGCAGGTCGGCCATGGGATCACGACAGGATACTCAGAGGTTCTCGTACCACGTCACCTCGTCGAACGGGACCTTCAGCTTCATCGTCCCGAGCTGCACGGACACCTCGCGCTTCTTCGCGTCGACCTTCTCGACCGCGCAGCGCTGGCGGTAGCGCGGCAGGTAGACGTAGCTCCCCTTCTTCAGCCCGGCCAGGAACTCGCGGCGGCGCTCGGACAGCGCGGCGCCCGAGAGCTCGTCGTCGGCCTGGCGCAGCACCTCGGCCAGCCTTTCGCGCTGCGCGGGCGGGATCTGGTCGAGCAGCGTCCGCGCGCGCTCGAGCACGCCGCGCGCCTCGCGCACGCGCTCCTCGATCCCGCGCTGGGCCTCGGCTTCGAGCAATTCGCCGCGCCGCTCGAGCTCCTGGCGCTTGTCCTCGGCGGCGCGCGACGCGCGCGAGGCTTCCTCGAGCCGTCCTTCCGCCTCCGATCGCACGCGCTCGGCCTGCGTCCGCGCCTCGCGCACGTCGGCCATCAGCTCGTGCAGCTCCGCGTCGCGGCGGGCGAGGCGCTCCTGCGCGCGCGCGACGACCGCTTCGGGCACGCCCATCCGCCGCGCGACGACGAGTGCCCCCGACTCGCCCGGCGTGCCGATCAGGAGCCGGTAGCACGGTGCGAGCTTCTCGGGGTCGAACTCGACGCAGGCGTTCTCCGCGCGCGGGTGGCGGAAGGCGAACTCCTTGAGCTTCCCGATGTGCGTCGTCGCGAGCGTCGGCGTGCCGCGGCGCAGGAGCTCCTCGAGGATCGCCTCGGACAGCGCCGCGCCTTCGTCGGGATCGGTGCCCGCCCCGAGCTCGTCGAGGAGGAACAGCGTCTTCTCCGACGCGCGCGCGAGGCCGGCCTTCACGCGCGCGAGGTGCGACGAGAACGTCGAGAGGCTCTGGCGGATCTCCTGCTCGTCGCCGATGTCCGCGACGACGCCGTCGTAGAGCGGCACGGTGGTCCCCTCGGCGCACGGGAACGGCAGGCCGCAACGCGTCATCAGCGCGGCGAGGCCCGCGGTCTTCAGCGCGACGGTCTTCCCGCCCGTGTTCGGGCCGGTGACGATCAGGACGTCGAAGTCTCCGGCGAGGCGCAGGTCGATCGGCACGACCTCGGCCAGACGGCCCTCGCGCGCCTGCTCGACCAGCAGCGGATGGCGCGCGGAGCGCAGCACGAGCCCACGGCCCGCGCCCGGCTCGCCGGGGAGGTTCGGCACGCGCGCGCCGGATTCCTTCGCCCAGCGCGCGGACATCCACGCGAGCTCGAGCTTTGCCAGACGCTCGCAGGCTTCCTCGAGCGCCTCGCGCGCGTCGAGCACCTTGCGCGTCAGCTCGAGCAGGACGCGCTCGACCTCGCGGCGCTCCTCGGCGTGGCACTCGGCCAGGCGGTTGCCGGGCGCGATCACCTCGCGCGGCTCGACGAAGACGGTCTCGCCGGATTGCGACGCGTCGTGGACGATGCCCGGGACCTTGCCCGCGCTGCGCGCGCGCACGGCGAGGACGGGCCGTCCGCCGCGTCGGTGCGCGTTGGGGTCGGAGAGCACGGCCTTGACTCCCGGTCGCGCGAGGATCGCGCGGACGGCCTTGTCGATCTTCGCGGCCGCCTCCGATGCTTCCTTCCTGAGTCGCGCGAGGAGCGGCGACGCCGCGTCGCGGACGCGCCCGCGCTCGTCGACGGCCTCCTCGATCCGATCGCGCAACGGCTCGAGGTCGGGCCGCCCGCGGGCGAGCTCGGCGAGCGCCGGCAGCTCGCGCGCGTGCGCGACGAGCCAGTCGGAGACGCGCTCGTACGCCTCGAGGAGATCGCGCAGGACGACGAGTTGGTCCTCCTCGAGCGCGCGGCCTGCTTTCCGCGCACGATCGAGGCCGGCGAACGGATCCGCGATGCCGGCGAGATTGGGCCCCTCGCCGACCGCCTCGCGCACGCGCGCCAGCGCCGCGCGCGCTTCCGCGTCCTCGAGCGGCGCGAGCTCGCGCGCGACCCGCCGGCCGAGCGACGTCCACGCCTGGCGCTCGAGGATCCCGCGCACCTCCTCGAAGTCGAGCGCCCGCGCCGCGAAGGCCTCGAGCGTCAGCGCTTCGGTCGACATGCGATGAGCGTAACGGAGAGCGGCTCGCGCAGCGGCCGCGAGATCGCGACCTGACCGAGCTCGCTCGTCGTCCAGCCGAGTCGTTGCCGGTACCCGCTCTCGAACGCGCGCCCCGGGCGGCCGCGCAGATCGGCGGGCTCGGTCGAGAAGATCACGTCGAAGCCTTCGGCGAATCGCGCGAGCGCGGCGTCGTCGAGCCCCGGATCGACGCCGAAGTACGTGACGTCCATCGGTTTCGTCGCGTCGCGCAGGAAGCGCGCGCGGGAGCCGCCCCTCTCGAGCAGGCCGATCTGCACGAGAGCCGGCGACAGCTCGTTCGAGATGCCGATCCACCCGACGCGCTCGTCGGGACCGCACGCGTGCGCGGCCAGGTCGAGCAGCGCGTCCGCCTCCTCGCGCGCGAGGCCGGCGGTCGGCAGCGGACGCGAGCCGGACAGGTCCTTCCAGCCGCGCAGGATCGATTCCTGGTAGGCGCGGATCGCCGGATCCTCGCTGCGGAATCCGAGAGCGCGAGCGACCGCGCGCGTGTCGGTCATCGGGAAGGCGAGCGCGAGCACTGCGAGCGCGCCGAGGACGACGAGCCGCAGCGAAGCGAGTCCGACGGCGGCCAGCGACCACCACGCGACGGCGACGGGGAGCAGGAAGCGGTCGAGGTGGAACGGGTGCGCGAGCACGGGAACGGTCATCGCGAGGAGCACGATCCACAGCGTGCGCACGGCGGGCTCGCGCAAGCGACGCAGGGTCACAAAGGCAGCGACGACGACGAGCAGCAGCATCCGCGGCGTCGGCTCGAGCCAGCAGGCCGCGTCGAGCGCGCGCCGCCCGAATGGCACGCGCGCGAGATCTCGGTTACCGCCGAGGAAGTCGAGGAACACCGCGCGGTGCGACGCGCCGAGCCCGAATCCGCCCGGCAGCGGCAGCACGAACCACCACGCGATCGCGAGAGCCGGCACGATCGCGAGTCGGACGCTGCCGCGCAGGAATCCCGCCTTGTCCTCGGCTCGGACGAGGTCGATCCCCCAGTCGACGAAGAGCCCGAACGCCAGCAGCAACCCGTAGTTCCACTTCGTGAACAGACAGGCTGCGATCCACGCGCCGGCCCGGAACGGCGCGATCCCCCTTCGCATCCAGGCGCGCAGCGTCCAGATCGAAGCGCAGACGAACGGGATCTCGAGGAACAGCGTGCCGGCGTACGCGAGCGCCATCGGCGAGAGCGCGCCGAGCCCCATCGCGATCCACGGCGCGCGCCGTGACACGCTCGCCTCGCGCGCGAGCAGGTAGAGGCCGAAGAGCGCGACGCACCAGATCGCCGTCGTCGTCGCGCGGGCGACGGCCTCGCCGACTCCGAAGATCCCCTGCGCGAACGCGAGCACGAGCGGGTAGCCGAACGGGTACTGCGCGCAGTCGAGCAGCGCGTCGAGCTTCAGGGACAGCAGCATCCGCAGCGCCGGCAGCTCGGCGTGCATCGACTCGTCCCAGCCCCACGTGGGCGTGCGCGGCAGGAACGGGATCCACGCGATCGCCAGGACCAGAGCGAGGCCGGCGGCGATCCACGTGTCCCTGCGCGCGGTCGACATGGACGCCGTCGTCACGGCGGCGTACGTTACCGCTCGAAAGGGCCCTCCACATCATGAGCACGACGCCCAGCGACCCGGGACACATCGAGACGCGCGCGATCCACGCCGGGCAGGAGCCCGATCCGCAGAACGGCGCGGTGATGACGCCGGTCTTCTTCACGAGCACGTACAAGCAGGACGCGCCCGCGAAGCCGCGCCAGGGGTACGAGTACTCGCGCACCTCGAACCCGACGCGCACGGTACTGCAGGAGAACCTCGCCTCGCTCGAGGGCGGCGCGTGGGGCCTGTGCTTCAGCTCCGGCCTCGCGGCGACGAACGCCCTGCTCGCGCGCCTCGTCCCGGGCGACCACGTCGTCGCCGGCGACGACCTCTACGGCGGCACCTACCGCCTCTTCACCAAGGTCTTCCAGCGCTACGGCATCCGCTTCACCTACCTCGACACGCGCGACCCGAAGAACGTCGAGCGCGCGATCGAGGACAAGACGCGCTACGTCTTCCTCGAGACGCCGACCAATCCTCTGCTGCGGCTGACGGACATCGCGGCCGTCGCGAAGATCGCGCACGCGCGCGGGAAGCTCGTGGTCGTCGACAACACGTTCGCCACGCCGTACTTGCAACGGCCGCTCGAGCTCGGCGCGGACGTCGTCATCCACTCGCTGACGAAGTACCTCGGCGGCCACTCGGACGTCGTCGCCGGCGCGATCGTCGCGAACGACGCCGACCTGCGCACCGAGCTGGCCTTCTTCCAGAACGCGGTCGGCGGGACGCCCGGGCCGATGGACGTGTTCCTCGTGCTGCGCGGGATCAAGACGCTCCACGTGCGCATGGACCGGCACGGCGAGAACGCTCTGCACCTCGCGAAGTGGCTCGAGGGCCACGCCGGGATCGAGAAAGTGATCTACCCCGGCCTCCCCTCGCACCCGCAGCACGCGCTCGCGAAGAAGCAGATGTCGGGCTTCGGCGGCATGGTCTCGTTCCAGCTGCGCGGCGGCGTCGAGGCCGCGAACGTCTTCGCGTCGAGCACGAAGCTCTTCACGCTGGCCGAGTCCCTCGGCGGCGTCGAGTCGCTGGTCGAGGTGCCGGCGAGCATGACGCACGCCAGCATCCCGGTCGACGTGCGGCGCGCGGCGGGGCTCGAGGACGGGCTCGTGCGCCTCTCGGTCGGCATCGAGCACGTCGACGACCTCGTCGCGGACGTGGAGCAGGCCCTGGCTGCGGCGGTTCCGCAGGCCTCGAAGCGCCGCTAGAACGGCGAGTTCGGCCGCGACGGCGGGGCGACGGGAGGCGCGGTCTGCGGCACCGGCTTCACGGCGGGCGGAGCTTTCGTGTGCCGCATCCGCTCGTCGCGCTCGTTCGGCCGCTCGTCGCACACGCGCTCGCGCATCAGCCGCCCGACCTTGTACTTCACGACGCGCTTGGCGGGCACCGACACCTTCTCGAGCGTCCGCGGGTTCTGCGCCCGGCGCGCCGCGCGCTCGCGCACCTCGAACACGCCGAACTCCCGGAACTCCAGGCGGTTGCCCGAGGCGAGCTCCTCGATGATCTCGTCCAGGAACCGCTGCAGGATGTCCTTGACGACCACCTTCGTCTGCCCGGTCTGCTCCGAGATCCGGTTGACGAGCTCCTTCTTGGTGACGGTCTGCGGCTCGCGGGTCATGTCCGGGGGGGACGAGGTCCGGCCCCAGGGGGGCGGGAGGCGCAGAGTATCGAAGCGCAGTATCTGGCCGTCAAGCAAGAACTTGTGACGGCCCAGCCCCACCCTGCGACCGGCCGTCCTCCAGCACGAAGGTCACCGGGCCGTCGTTGACGAGGGCCACTTCCATCCGGGCGCCGAACCTTCCGGTGCGCGTCGCGACCCCGATCTCGCGCAGCGTCGCGACGAAGAGTTCGTAGAGACGCTCGGCCTCTTCGGGCGGCGCGGCGGAGTCGAACGAGGGCCTGCGTCCGCGTCGGCCGTCGGCGGCGAGGGTGAACTGGCTGACGACGAGCGCCTCCAGGCCGAGAGCCAGCGCCGCGAGGTTCATCTTGCCCTGCTCGTCGGAGAAGAAGCGGAAGCGCGCGAGCTTCTCGGCCAGCCTGCGCGCCTCGTCCGGTCCGTCGCCGCGCATCACGCCGAGGAGCACGAGCATCCCCGGGCCGATCGTCGCGATCGCCTGGCCGTCGACGACGACGCTCGCGCGAGACACGCGTTGGACCACCGCTTTCACGATGGGGCCTTCACGGTCCGCCGCGCGCCGCCTGCAGCCGCTCGAGCCGCACGCGCGCGCGCATGCGCTCGAGGAGCGAGCCGAGCTCGGGGTTCGCGCGAGAGAGCGCGAGCACGCGCGTCCAGGCCGCCTCGGCCGCGTCGGGCTCGCGCAGCCAGAACTCGTGCAGGAGCGCCTGCTGCACGACGGGCAGGAGGTCGCCCGGCCGCAGCTTCTCCGCCTCCTCCGCCGCGCGCAACGCGCCGCGCGGGTCGTCGCCGGCTTCGCGGATCGCGGCCACGACCATCTCGATCTTGCCCGGCTCGACGCCGCGAGGATCGGCGTCGGCCAGGATCTTCTTCGCGTCGCCGGGGCTGCCCCCGAGCAGCGCGAGCAGCGCGTGGTCGACCTCGGCCGAGCGGATCTGGGACTGGTCGAGGCGCCAGTCTCCGCGCGCCTTGTCGAGCCAGGACTCGAGCGCGTCGAGCGCTTCGGCGCCGCCGCCCGCGCGCGCGAGCATCCAGACCTCGAACCAGCGCGTCGGCATGTGGCCCGGATCGGTCTTGTGCGCGCGCTCGAGCTGCGAGCGCACCTCGGGCCAGTCGCTCGCGCGCGCGGCGAGCCAGGCGAGCGCGTAGGGACACCACGCGCAGGCGTCGTCGATCTTGCGCGCGCGCCCGATCAGGTCGGTCGCGGCCGCGCGGTCGGGCTCGAGCCGCGCCGCCAGGAGGAGGCGCACGACGTCGGGCTTCTCTTCCGCGCGCTTCTTGTACTCCGCGCGCAGCGGATCCAGCTTCGCCGCGTCCGTCGGGCCCGACGCGCCCGCCGCGGTGATCTCCGCCTCCTGGAGCCAGATCGCGACCGGCACGTTCCCGGGGTGCTCGCGCGCGAGCTCGGCGAGAGCCTCCCGCGCCGCGTCGAGGTTCCCCGCGTCCTGCTCCTGGCGCGCGACGTCGAAACGCCGGCGCGCCTCGGCCGGCAAGTTGTCGTAGGGACTCTCGGAGTCGGGGATCGCGTGGGTCGACCAGCACCCCGAACAGAGGAGGGGGCCGATCGCCGCGCCGATCGCGAGCAGCAGCGCCGGAAGCGGCGCGCGCTTCACCGGACGATCTTCCCGTGGAGACGCAGCGACGCGCCGCGCTGCTCCTCGTTCGTCTTCTGGTTCTTCCAGAACGCGTCGCCGGTCGCGGTCACGCTGACGTCGACGGGGCCGGGGCGCTCGAGGATGACGAGCTTCCGCGTCGCCGCGATCACGAGGTTGTCGATCTGCGCGCGGATCTCGTTCCGGTCCTCGCCGGGGAGCACGGTGGTCTCCTGGTAGAAGCCCTCGGGGATCGTCTTCTCGACGTGCTTGTGGTCGGCCGGATCGAGGCGCGTCGCGACGTGCGCGATCAGGCCCTCCGGTCCCTCGATGCGCACCTCGTTCGCCGTCAGGAGCTGGCTCTCGAGGAACGTGTCGGTCCACGGCGCCGGCAGCGCGATCCCTCCCGTCCCCGCCGAGGTGGAGGTCGAGGACGAGCTCTGCCCGCCCTTCGTCGTCGTGACGCAACCCGCGGCGATCAGCGCGCACACCAGGATTCCTCTCATCGTCGTCGCCTCCATCCTATCGGAGCCCACATGCGCGCAACGCGCGCTCGGCGGTCGCGCGGGCTCGTTCGCGCGCTCGCTCGGCGCCGCGCTCGAGGATCCGTTCGACCTCGTCGGGATTCGAGACCAGCTCCTCGCGCTTCGCTCTCGCGGGCGCGAAATGGCTCTCGATCTGCTCGGTGAGGCGCACCTTGAGGTGACCGTAGCCGGGCGCGCCCGGTCCTCCCTGGCTCATCACGGATGCCAGCTCACCGCTCTCTCCGGGCGTGAGGAACAGATCCAGGAACCGGAAGAGGAGCACGCTGCCGGGTTCCTTCGGCTCCTCCGGCGGCCGACTGTCCGTGACGATCCGGCCGACGGCCTTCTTGAGCTCCTTGCCGCTCTCGAAAATCCACAGGTCGTTGCCGTAGGTCTTGCTCATCTTCTCGCCGTCGAGTCCGGGGACCTTCTCCATGGACTCGTGCGCCGGCATCCGCGGTTCGGGTCGAGTGAAGACCTGGCCGAACGCCGCGTTGAAGGAGGCCGCCATGTCCTGCGCCATCTCGACGTGCTGCGCCTGGTCCTTGCCGACCGGCACGCTCGTCGAGTCGTAGGCCAGGATGTCGGCCGCCATCAGCACCGGGTAGGTGAACAGGCCGACGCTGGGCTTCACGCCGTGCGCGATCTTGTCCTTGTACGAGTGCGCGCGCTCGAGCAGGCCCATGCCGGTGACGCACGCGAGGAGCCAGGCGAGCTCGGTCGTCTCCTTGACGTCGCTCTGCCGGAAGAGCGTCGTCCGCGCGGGATCGAGCCCGAGGGCGAGGTAGGTCACGGCGACGTCGCGGACCGACTCGCGCAACTTCGCCGGATCGCGGCTCGTCGTCAGGGCGTGGTAGTCGGCGATGAAGTAGAAACGCTCCCCCGGCAGGTCCTGGAGCTCGATGTGCTGCCGGATCGCGCCGAAGTAGTTGCCGAGGTGCGGCCGACCGCTGGGCTGGATGCCGCTCAGGAAGACGGTCATGCTCGGCGCGACCCTAGCAGGCCGTGCCCGGGGGCGACAAGCGGGCCGGCCGTCGCTTGAATCCGCCTCCCGGGCCTCGACAATCCGCTGGGTGAGGATCGGATCGCTGCTGATCGGCCTCGGGCTGCTGTTCGCGGTCCTCTCCTCGAGCGGGTGCGCGTCGCTCCAGTCGGAGATCCACCTCGCGCCCTTCTACACGGTCCTCGGCACGGCCGGCGGGGGGACGGAGGTCGAGGCGCTGGGCGGCATCTACCGCTTCCGCCGCGAGCGTCCGGGCGGGCCGTACTCGCAGCTTGCCGTGCGGCCGCTCTTCATCGTCGACCGCATGCCGACCGGCGAGACGGTGTCGCACTTCCTGACGCCGCTCGGCACGAGCAAGAGCAGCGGCGGCGAGTACGTCTGGCAGCTCCTGCCGATCGCGCGCTACGAGCGACACTTCACGCCCGACGGCCAGCTCGAGTGGACCTTCTTCTCGCTGCCCGGCATCTACTGGTCGCGCCACGCCGACGGCCGGATCACGCGCGCCTGGTTCCCCTTCGGCGGCGTGTTCGAGGACTTCCTGAGCTTCGACCGCCTGGTCTTCGTGATGTGGCCGATCTGGATGAAGTCCGAGCGCGCGGGCCGCATCACGTACCACTTCCTGTTCCCCGTCTTCGCCTACACCTACGGGCACGGCGGCCGGTGCTGGCGCGTCTGGCCGCTCTACGGGCGCAACCGCTACGACGGGATCTGGGACCGGTACTTCGTGCTCTGGCCGTTCTTCCAGTGGCAGCACAACGACCTCTCGCAGCCGCCCGAGAGACAGGAGCACAAGTGGATGATCTGGCCGCTGATCGGCCACGCGACGCGCGGCACGTTCCACTCCACGACGTTCATCTGGCCCCTCTTCGGCTGGTCGCGTGATCCCGCGACCGGGTTCTGGACCCTCGACTTCCCCTGGCCCTTCGTCGAGCTGATGCACGACCCGGTGCACGACGTCCACCGCACGCGGTTCTGGCCGCTGTACTCGAGCTACCACGGCGACGGTCTCGACTCGACGTGGTTCCTGTGGCCGATCATCAACATCCGCCACGAGATCTACCCCAAGGCCGAGCAGCGCACGCTCTACGTCATCCCCTTCTGGCAGAGCTGGGACCGCATGGACGTCGAGGCCGGTCCCTCGTCGTTCCGCAAGCTGTGGCCGCTGTACCAGATCGAGCGCACCGAGGAGCACAGCGTGCGCACGGCGTTCCCGGCCCTGAACCCGCTCTGGCGCACGCCGGAGATCGACGAGATGTACGCCTGGATCTACGAGCTCTACACGCGCGAGAAGAGTCACGACGTGCTGCGCGAGCGGACGTGGCTCGGGATCTACCGGCGGGAGAAGGACGTCTTCGAGGACCGCGCCTCGATCGCGGGCCTGTGGTCCCGCCGCCGGTACCGCGACGGGGGCGAGCGCGTGACCGAGGTCTCCCTCTTCTTCGGGCTGCTGCGCTGGCGCAAGCGCGCTTCCGATTCCCTACAGTGGCTGCCGCCCGCGCTGCCCGGACCGGGTTGGCCGCTCCAGCGGTCGATGGACTCCGGTACCGGCCGAGCGGCGGGCTAGACCGAGATGCCCCTCTTCCGTCCCCTCCTCGACCTCGCCGGCGGGATCGGGTTCCAGATCGAGCTCCTGTTCTCGGTGCTCGCGCGCCTCGGGAACGTCCGCAAACGGCTGGCGTCGATCTCCACGCAGCTCTACCAGGGCGGCATCCAGGGGCTCCACGTCGTCCTGCTCGTCGGACTCTTCATCGGGATGATCGTCTCGCTGCAGACCGGGATCGAGCTCGCGCGCATCGGTCAGCAGGACCAGATCGGCACGGTCGTCGCGGTCAGCATGGTGCGCGAGATGGGCCCCTTCATCACGGCCACGATCCTGGCCGCGACGATGGGCAGCTCGATGGCCGCGGAGATCGGGACGATGGCGGTCAGCGACGAGCTGGCGGCGCTCGAAGTGCTCTCGATCGACCGCATCAAGCTGCTCGTGCTGCCGCGGCTCGTCGCGCTGGCGATCGCCGCGCCGCTGCTGACGATCCTGTGCGACACGATCGGCATCATCGGGGGGGGCTTCGTCGCGAAGTCGCAGCTCAACGTGACGTTCCAGCTCTACCTGGACTCGGCGGTCGAGGCGCTGCGGACGCCGGCGCACATGCTGCCGCTGCCGAAGGACATCTACGCCGGCCTGCTCAAGGCGTTCGTGTTCGGCGTCCTCGTCTCGCTGATCGGGTGCAGCTGCGGCTTGCGCGCCAGCGGCGGCGCGCTGGGCGTCGGCCGCGCGACGCGCCAGGCGGTGCGCGACTCGATCGTGACGATCATCATCGCGAACTACTTCATGACGTGGCTCATGTACCAAGCCTGAGGAGCGCAGCGACGAGATGTCCAACGGCTCGGTCATCCGCTTCGAGGACGTGCACAAGAGCTTCGGCTCGCAGCACGTGCTCGACGGCCTCAGCTTCGACGTTCAGAAGGGGAAGACGCTCGGGATCATGGGGCCGTCGGGCAGCGGGAAGTCGGTGATCCTGCGCCACCTGATCGGCCTGATCCAGCCCGACTCGGGGCTCGTCGAGGTCGACGGCAACGAGGTGCCGAAGCTCGGAGGCAAGGAGCTCTCCGCGCTGCGCAAGCGCATGGGCTTCCTGTTCCAGGAAGGCGCGTTGATCAACTGGCTGAGCGTCGGCGAGAACGTGGCGCTGCCGCTGCGCGAGAACACCGACCTCTCCGAGAACGAGATCAAGGACCGCGTGCGCCAGAAGCTCGAGCTCGTGCACATCCCCGAAGCCTGGGAGAAGCTGCCGTCGCAGATCTCGGGCGGGATGAAGAAGCGCGCCGGCCTCGCGCGCGCGCTCGTGACCGAGCCCGAGATCATCCTCTACGACGAGCCGAACGCCGGGCTCGACCCGGAGATCTCGGTGTCGATCAACGAGCTGATCCAGGAGCTGAAGAACGACCTCCACGCGACGTCGATCGTCGTCGAGCACCGGACGAACTGCATCCGCACGGTGGCCGACGAGGTGCTGTTCCTCGACGCCGGGAAAGCGCTCGTGCGCCTCCCCACCGAGGAGTTCTTCCATAGCGACAACCCCAGGATCCTCCGGTTCCTGGGAGAGAAACCCGACTAGAGGTTCACCGTCATGACGCGCCGCAACATCCTGCTGGGCCTGCTGTTTCTGACCGCCTTGAGCGTGCTCGGCTACTACACGCTCTTCCTCACCGATTTCACGCTGTTCAAGAAGCCCTTCGAGCTGGTGGCCTTCTTCCCGTCGTCGCACGGATTGCGCGAGGGCGACGCGGTGCTCGTCGCGGGGACGCGCCTCGGCAAGGTGAAGAAGATCACGTACGAGAAGACCGCGCCGAACGAGCGGCGGATCCGCGTGCTGATGGCGATGAACGAGCCGATCGAGCTGCGCGAAGGCTTCGAGATCAAGATCGAGGAGGCGACGCTGCTCGGCGGGCGGAACCTGACGATCGAGCCCGGACCGGCGACGGGCCTGCCGGTGCACCCGGACACGATCCTGGTCGGGACGGTGGAGCGCAATCCGCTGGAGTCGCTCGGCGGGCTCGTGAGCGAGAGCCAGAAGGGCCTGACCCAGATCATCGAGGACCTGGCGAGGATCACGGGCGGCGTGCGCGAAGGGAAGGGCGCCGCGGGCCGGATCTTCACCGACGAGGACTTCGCCGTGAACCTGAGCGAGAGCGCGAAGAGCGCGGCCAAGACGCTGGCCAGTCTGGAGAAGATCTCGACCGACCTGGCGGCCGGGAAGGGCTCGTTCGGAGCGCTGCTCGCGAGCAGCGAGCTGCACGACGAGCTCCTGGCGTCGACGCGGAAGCTGAAGGGAACGATCGACGAGCTGACGCTGACCGTGGCCGACATGCGCGGCGGGAAGGGCCTCGTGCCGCGGCTCCTGAACGACGAGAGGATGGCGAACGACTTCGCCGACACGCTGGCGCAGCTGAAGTCGATCGCCGCCAAGATCGACCACGGCGAGGGAACGGTCCCGATGCTGCTGAACGACTCGGCGCTGGCGAAGAACCTCACGTCGATCTCGCAGAAGGTCGCCGACGGGGAGGGCTCGCTGGGCCTGCTGCTGACGAAGCCCGACATCTACGACAACCTCAAGGAAACGAGCGAGAACCTGGCCGTCGTCACTGCGCAGGTCCGCGCGGGGCAAGGCAGCCTCGGCCGCCTCCTGTCCGACGACGAGATCTACCAGCAGATCAAGTCCGCCCTGCTGACCGTGCAGCGCGCGCTCGAGGAATACCGCGAAGCCGCGCCGGTGACGACGTTCACCGCCGTGCTCTTCGGCGTGTTCTGATCTTCTCTTCTCTTCCCAGAACTCCGGGCGCGTAATCGCCCGTCCGCGGGCGATCTCGCGCCCGGAGTCGGATGGCCCCGGTCACTGGGGCCATCCTTCGGTCTGGAGTTGCGGTTCTACTGCCTTTGTTTCCTCGGCCTCGCCACGGAGCGGACGCCAAGGCGGCCGCCCCGTAACCCGCAACCGAAGCTCGCCGCCAGTGACCGGCGGCTCGCGACTCCGGTCTCTACGCAGGCCGCGGACGGCCTGCGTAGAGACCGGAGTTCACTTCGGGGCTCAGTGACTCAGTCGCTCGACCCATTTCGCGAGCAGGTCGCACTCGATGTTCACGAAGTCCCCCTTCCGCGCGCGACCGAGCGTCGTCTTCCTCTTCGTCTCGGGGATCACCGCGACCGAGAACCTGCGCTTCCGTGGCCCGACCACCGTCAAGCTCACCCCGTCCACCGCGACGCTCCCCTTGTCCACGAGATAGCGCTCGAGCCCGCTCTCCACCTCGAACGTGTACGTCTCCCCCTCGATCCCGACGACCTTCCCCTTCCCGTCGACGTGCCCCGACACGAGGTGCCCGTCCAACCGATCCGAGAGTCGCATCGCCCGCTCGAGGTTGACCTCGCTCCCGCTCTTCAGCCTCCCGAACCACGTCCTCGCTAGCGTCTCCTCCGACAGGTCGAAGACGAGCTCCCTCCCCGGTCCCGTCACCGTCGTCAGGCAGGCCCCCGACACGGCCACGCTCCGACCGCGCGCGACCCGCCACCCCCTGGGAGTCGCGACCCAGATGCGCATTCGCTGGACCTTCCGCACCTCGGCCCTGGTTTCGACCAACCCTGTGAACATGGCTACCCTGCTCATCGTAGCGGGACCGCCCCCGCTCCTTGACGGTCCCCCCCGACCTGCTTACCCTGCTCTGCCTTTCTCATTAAGGAGGGGCCTTGCCGCTCTTTGCCATCCTGACCCTGTTCCCCGAGGCCCTCGACGCGTACACCCGCGCCAGCATCCTCGGTCTGGCGCAGGAGAAGGGCCTGGCGCGGGTCCTCCTGGTGGACTTCCGCGACTTCGCGCGCGACCGCCATCGCACCGTCGACGACCGTCCCTTCGGGGGCGGGCCGGGAATGGTGCTGAAGCCCGAGCCGATCGTCGAGTGCGTCGAGTGGCTCGAGCGCCGTCACGGGCGCTTCCGCCGACTGCTCATGTGCCCGACGGGCGCCCCTTTCCGCCAGCAGCGCGCCGAGGAGCTCGCGCGCGAGGAGCGCATCCTCCTCCTGTGCGGCCGTTACGAGGGCTTCGACGCGCGCGTCAAGAAGGCGCTCGACTTCGAGGAGATCTCGGTCGGCGACTACGTGCTGTCGGGCGGCGAGCTGCCCGCGCTCACGGTCGTCGAGGCGGTGACGCGCCTGCTGCCGGGCGTGCTCGGCGACGAGCGCTCCGCGCACGAGGACTCCTTCCGCGAGGAGGGCGTCCTGGACCATCCGCACTACACCCGCCCGCGCGTCTTCCGCGGCGAGGCGGTGCCCGAGGCCCTCCTCTCCGGCGACCACGCGCTGATCCGCACCTGGCGCGAGAACGAAGCGCGCCGGAGGACCCGGGCACGCGCGGAGATCACGGGGCTCGGAGCGAGCACACCGAACACCACGAACGAGGACGAGCCGCAACGGCTCCGGAACGAACCATGCACCTGATCGAGAAACTGGAGCGAGAGCTGGGCAAGAAGCAGGTCTCCGCCGTGCGCGTCGGCGACACGGTGGAGGTCCACTACCTCATCCGCGAGGGCGACAAGGAGCGCGTCCAGCTCTTCATCGGCACCGTGATCGCGGTCAAGGGCCGGGGCATCCGCCGCTCGATGATCGTGCGCCGGATCGTCCAGGGCGAGGGCGTCGAGCGGACGTTCCCGCTGCACAGCCCGCGCGTGAAGGACGTCGTCGTCACGCGGCCGGGCAAGGTCCGCCGCGCGAAGCTCTACTTCCTGCGCGACCGGATGGGCAAGCAGACGCGCGTCGAGGAGCTGCTCGGCACGAAAGCCCGCCGCGAGCGGGAATTCGAGAAGGCCGTGCGCGCATCGATGGCGAACGAGGAGGAAGCTCCTGCCGCGCCCGGCGCTCAGCCCAAGTCGAAGCCCGCCGAAGCCGTCAAGGTGTGATGCGCGCTCGCCCGAGCCTCGGGCGACGCCACAGCTTCCGAGTTTTCCCGATTCCCCGAGTCCACACCCATGACTGAGAACCTCGGCCGCAAGCTGACGATGATCGTCGCGCTCATCGTCGCGGCGATCGCGTGCCTCGTGATCCCCGAGAAGCCGTTCCGGCTCGGCCTCGACCTGCAGGGCGGAACGCGGCTCGACTACAAGTTCGACTTCGCGAAGGCCAACCAGGAAGGGAAGATCTCGAAGCAGGAGCTCGACAACAAGCTCGAGCTCCTCCCCGAGTTCTGCAACATCATCCGCGGTCGCGTCGACCCGCAGGGCGTGATGGAGATCAGCATCCGGCCCGAGGGCGAGGACCGCATCGCGGTCGAGCTGCCCGGCGCGGCCGAGCTCACGGCAACGAAGACGATCGGCAAGCTCGCGGCGCCGATCACGGAAACGGACAAGACCCTCACGCTCGACACGGCCGACCCGGAGATCGTCAAGACGTTCCCGCTGACGAGCGGCGTCGTCACGATCGGCGCGGAACGCGTCGCCTACGACACGCGCAAGGGCGCGGTGCTCGAGGGGCTGCGCCGCGGCGACAGCGACACGAAGGCCGGCGCGCACGCGACGGGCGACCCGATCGAGCTGATCTCGAGCGACGACTTGCAGAAGCGCATCGAGAACGTCGGCGACCTGCAGTTCATGATCGTCGCCAAGCCCGCGATGCTCACGCCGATGGGCACCGACCAGGCGGCCGAGCGCGCGAAGGTCGACGCGTGGATGAAGGCTCACGCGGGCGAGCCGCTCGACGAGTTCCACCGTCTCGCCCCGGAAGCCGGCGGGCCGACGAAGGGCCTGCACTGGTACCCGGTGGCGGTCGCGAAGGGACAGCTCGAGACGCCGATCGAGCAGCGTCTGCTGCTGCTGATCCTGCCGCCCGAGGAGTGGATCTTCACCGGGAACGACCTCGCGTACGTCGGCTACGGGACGGACACGCTCGGTCACCCGGCCGTGCAGTTCGAGATGTCGACGGAGAAGAAGACCGCGTTCGGCAACTTCACCGAGAAGCACATCAACGACCAGATGGCGATCGTGCTGAACGGCGAGGTCGTCACGTACCCGAACATCAACTCGAAGCTGCCGGGCGGCGGCATCATCGAGGGCGGCGCGGCGGGCTTCACGCAGAAGGAAGTGAAGGACCTGATCACGGTCCTGCGCTCGGGATCGCTGCGCATCAAGCCCGAGCTGCTCGGCAAGAGCCGCGTCGGCGCGAGCCTCGGCGACAACTACGTCTCGAAGAGCCTGATCAGCACGCTCGTGGCGCTCGGCGTGATCGTGCTGTTCATGCTGTTCTTCTACCACAAGCTCGGCGTGTACTCGATCCTGGGCCTGCTGCTGAACCTGCTGCTCCTGCTCGGTGCGCTCGCGTTCCTGCGAGCGACGCTCACGCTGCCGGGCGTCGCGGGCATCGTCCTCACGCTCGGGATGGCGGTCGACGCGAACATCCTCATCTACGAGCGATTGCGCGAGGAGACGGCGCGCGGGCTGAAGCTCGCGCAGGCGCACAAGGCGGCGTACCAGCGCGCGGCCGTCACGATCCTCGACGCCCACGTGACGCAGCTGATCGCCGGACTCGTGCTCTACATGGTCGGCACCGGCCCGATCCGCGGCTTCGCCACCACGCTGAACATCGGCATCCTGACGACGCTGTTCTCGGTCCTGATCGGCACGGAGCTGCTCGTCGCCTTCGACATCAAGCGCGGCACGTCGAAGTTCACGATGTTCCCGACGTTCAAGGCGCCGAACTGGAAGTTCATGGACTTCGCCAAGTACGCGATCGCGGCCTCGCTGCTCGTGATCGTCGTCGGCGACGCCCTCTTCATCGCGTTGCCCGACCAGAAGAAGCTCGGCATCGACTTCCTCGGCGGTTTCCGCGTCACCGCGAACACGCAGGAGCCGCACCAGGTCGCCGAGGTCGCGGACCTCGTGCACAAGGTCCCGGGCATCATCGGCGAGTCGGCGCAGGTCGTGGAGATCCGCGACTCGGGCTCGAACGCGAAGGGCTACCGGCAGTTCGTGGTCACCTGCAAGCTCTCCGGCGAAGAGAGCGGCGCGGGCAGCACGACGGAGAAGACCGGCGAGAAGCAGATCCGCGACGCGCTCGCCCCGATCCTCCAGAAGGACCCGGTGCAGGTCGAGGTCTCGGGCGACACCGACCCGATGATCGCGAAGGGCGAGCTCGTCTTCGAGCGCTCGCACCCCGAGGCCGACGTGACGGCCGCGCTGACTCGGGCCGGCCTGACGGAGGCCAAGGCGACGGTCGCGGCCGAGCAGTCGAGCGTGTTCTCGTTCACCGGCAAGATCGACAGGGAGAAGGCCAAGGGTGACGTCGCCGCCCGGATCCGTGGGCAGCTCGAGGGCGTGAAGGACACGACCGGGCAGCTCTTCAACCTGCGCACGCCGATCCCCGAGTCGAGCGTCGTCGGCCCGCAGGTCGGCGGCGAGCTGCGCGACCGCGCGGTGATGGCCGTGCTGTTGAGCCTCCTCGGCACCATTCTCTACCTGCGCATCCGGTTCGCGGAGTACAGCTACGGCCTGGCGGTCGTCGTCTCGCTGGTCCACGACGTGCTCATCGTGTTCGGCGCGCTCGCCGTCGCGACGATGACCGGCGCGATCCAGGCCGAGTTCGACCTGGCGATGGTGGCCGCGTTCCTCACGGTCATCGGCTACTCGCAGAACGACACGATCGTGATCTTCGACCGTGTGCGCGAGAACCGCAGGCACTCGAACGCGCCGCTGAAGCAGATCCTGAACGACTCGATCAACCAGACGCTGGCGCGGACGATCCTCACGACGAGCACCGTGGTGCTCGTGCTGTGCGTGCTCTTCCTGTTCAACATCGGCTCGCGGAACGTCCTCGAGGCGTTCTCGTTCGCGATGCTCGTCGGCACGATCTCGGGCGCGTACTCGACGGTGTACGTCGCGAGCCCGGTGCTCCTGTGGCTCGAGAACCGCGCGGAGAAGAACAAGGACAAGGGCGGGACCGGCGCCAGCGTCACGAGCCGCCAGCCGCAGCCCGCGTGACCCGAGGCGGGACGCAGAGAGTCCTGCTCGAACTACCTGAGGTCCTGGTCCCGTGCGACTCCTGCTCGGAGTGCTGCTGCTGCTGACCGTGTTCGCGGCCGCGGCGATCTGGCAACGATCGTGGACCTCGGCCGCGCGCGCGCAGCGCGACGAGGCGCGCGGCCCGGCGAGCGCGAGCGATCTCGGACCGGGCTGGAGCCGCGTGATCGTCGGGCGTCCGAGCGGGGACGAGCCCCCCGAATCCTCGGCCGGCGGACCGGAAGGTCCCCCCCGCTCTCCGCGCAACGCCGCGCCGCCGGGCGGCGATCCGCGACAGGGTTCACCTCCGTCCCCTCAGCCGGACGCGGACGCCGGCGTCGTCCGGCATCGCGTGCAGAAAGGCGAGAGCCTCTCGGCGATCTGCAGCGCCAGATACCACAGCGCGCGGCGCGAGCTCGTCGACGCCGTCGCGCGCTTCAACGGCCTGGCGAACGCCGACGACGTGCGCGAGGGACGCGAGCTGCTGCTGCCGCCCGAGGAAAAGCTCCTCGAGCGGAAGCCCTGACTAGCTGGCCGCGAGCTTCCCCGGCCGCGGCGGCTCCACATCGGCCTCGCCGCCGGATGCGTCGAAGTCCTCGCTGGTCTCGATCGTCCCATCGCCCAGCCCTCGCACCGGTTCGATGCGCGCCACGGAGCCGCAGGCGCGCCGGAGGCTGCCGAGCTCCCCTTCGGTCAATCGCACGCGCATCCGCTTCTCGGTGCCCCCGTCGAGCAGCTCTTCCTCCAGCGGCCGCGCCAGCCGCCGCACCTGCGAATCGCTCCTGCCGTCGGCGAGCTGTACGAACACGTCGACGAGCCGCGAGCGCACGTCCAGGCGGGCGCGCACGACGGCGTCCAACCGGTCGAGGCCCTCGCCGCTCTCCGCCGAGACGTAGACGGCCTCCTGCTTCCGGCCCTCGAGCAGGAGCGGAATCGAGATCGGGTCGACGACGCGATCGAGCTTGTTGAACACGAGGACCGCGTCCGCCGGATCGTGCGAAAGCCCGGCGAGCACCGCGTCGACGGCGGCGATCTGCGCCGCGGCTTCGGGGTGCGATGCGTCGACGACGTGGAGCAGAAGATCCGCCTCGAGCGCCTCCTCCAGCGTGGCGTGGAACGACGCGACGAGATGGTGCGGCAGGCGCCGCAGGAAACCGACCGTGTCGGAGAGCAGCACGGTCCGCCCGTCGCAAAGCCGCCACTGCCGCGTGCGCGTGTCGAGGGTGGCGAAGAGCATGTCGGCGACGAACTCCCTCGCGCCGGTGAGCCGGTTCAGCAGCGTCGACTTGCCCGCGTTCGTGTAGCCGACGAGTCCCACGGTGAAGACGTCGCCGCGCGAGCGCACCTCGCGCCGGCGGCGCTCCTCGATCTCGCCCAGCTCCTCGCGCAGGTCCCGGATGCGCTTCTTGAGCAGCCGCTTGTCCGTCTCGAGCTGGGTTTCGCCGGGACCGCGCGTTCCGATCGCGCCCTCGGTGCGCTCGAGGTGCGTCCACATCCGCTTGAGTCGCGGGGCGAGGTACTCGCTCTGCGCGAGCTCGACCTGCAGCCGGGCCTGTTTCGTCCGCGCGCGGCGGGCGAAGATGTCGAGGATCAGCTCGGAGCGGTCGAACACGCGCAGGCCCCAGGCCTTCTCGAGGTTGCGGATCTGCGCCGGCGTCAGGTCGTTGTCGACGGCAACGGCGTCGGGCTGGTGGCGCTGGATCGCCTCGAGGACTTCGGCCACCTTCCCGCTGCCGAGGAGCGTGGCCGCGTCCGCGCGCTGCTTCCTTTGCACGACAGGCTCGCCGACCACGTCCGCGTCGGCGGCCTGGACGAGACCGACGGCCTCGGAGAGGTCGACGTCGACACCGCAGTCGGGATCGATGCCGCGCACGCCGCACACGAGGACGCGCTCGCGCGGTGCGCGCGTGACTCGGGGAGCGCGAGTCATCGCAGGGACGGGATCGGGTGCATCGCGCGGTCTCGGCGGATCAACCCACCGGCAGCTGGTCCTTCAGCGGCTCGCGCCGGATCTCGACGCGCGTCAGTCGTTCGCCGTCGAGCGTCGGAGCGAGCACCGTGTGCACGCGCCATTCCGGCTTCGTCTCGGGGAAGTCGGTGCGGAAGTGGACGCCGCGAGATTCCTCGCGCGCGAGCGCGCCGAGCGCGGCCAGGCGGGCGACCGTGAGCATGTTCACGAGCTCCCAGGACCGCGCGTCGGTCGAGCCGAGATCGTTCACGGCGCGCGCCCAGAACGCGATCTTCGAGAGCGCGTCCTCCATGCCGCTGCGGTTCCGCTCGACGCCCATCTGCCGCCACATCAGGGACTTCAGCGAGTAGATCAGGTCCTCGATGTTGACGCGCACTCCGGCCGGCGCGCGCGGCAGCTCGTGCGATCGGCGGAACGTCATCGAGAGCATGTCGAATCCGTCGATCTCCCCCGCCGCGAGCGTGCCCGCTCGCATGCCGAGCACGAGGCCTTCGAGCAGCGAGTTGCTGCCCATGCGGTTTGCGCCGTGAAGGCCCGAGCTCGCGCACTCGCCCACCGCCCACAGCCCGGGAATGTTCGTGTGACCGTCGATGTCGACCTTGAGCCCGCCGACCATGTAGTGCGCGCCGGGTCGGACCGGCACCGGATCACGCGCGATGTCGATGCCGAAGAAGCGGCAGATGCGGCTGATCCCGGGGAACAGCACGTGCGGGTCCCCGTCGATGTCGGAGAGATCCAGATAGACGCTCGTGTCGTGCGTCGAAACCATGCGCGCGAACACTGCGCGGCTGACGACGTCGCGCGGCGCGAGCTCCGCCGCCGGATGGAACTCCGGCATGAACCGCACGCCGTGGCGATCGCGCAGGATGCCGCCGGCGCCGCGGACGATCTCGCTGATCAACACGCGCGCTGCGCCGGCGATGTACAGGCAGGTGGGGTGGAACTGGACGAACTCGAGGTCCCTGACGACGGCTCCGGCGCGGAACGCCGCGGCCACGCCATCCCCCGTCGCGATCACGGGGTTGGTCGTCTCGCGGTAGATCTGACCGGCGCCGCCCGTCGCGAGGATCACCTGCGCCGCGCTGAACGCGACCAGGTCGCCGCGCGCCGTGCGCGTCAGGACGCCGGCGGCGCGGCCGTCGGGTCCCGTCAAGAGGTCGACGACGAACGTGTTCGGGAACGTCGTGATGCCGGGATGGTTCGCGAGCGTGCCGCAGAGCGCGCGTTGGATCTCGAGTCCCGTCGCGTCGCCGCGCGCATGGACGATCCGCGGATGGCTGTGGCCTCCCTCGCGGGAGAGGTGGAGCTCGCCGGCATCGTCCCGGTCGAATTCGGCTCCGATCTGGAGCAGGCGCTCGACCGCCTCGGGCCCGCCGCGCACGACGCGCTCGACGACGTCGCGTTCGGACAGCCCGCAGCCCACGTGCAGGCTGTCGGCGATGTGTGCTTCGAAAGTGTCGGGGGAAGCGAGGACGGCCGCCAGGCCACCCTGGGCGTAGAGCGTGTTGCTCTCCCGGAGATCGGCCTTCGCGACGACCGCCACCGAGGCGCCGCGGTTGGCCGCCGCCATCGCGGCACCGCTCCCTGCGACGCCGCTGCCGATGATTACGACGTCGAATCGATAGAGCGGGACCTGCCGGAACGAGAAGGGGACGAGGTAGCGGTCGAGGCTCAGCTCATGGGTGGTCGACAACTCGGTCTCCTAGGTCCTCGGGCGGCTCCCCGTTCGGCGTATCCTAGTGCTCCAACGCCAGATCCGAGCCGAGGCGACCTCGAGAAGCGACGGGCTTGCCGCGTCCGTCGGGGAAAGAGACTCACGCGCGTCGACGCCAGGTGATTGGCCCCTTCGATCGGGTGCCGAAATCGAGCGGGAGCCCGCCGCCGCCCACCCCGCCCGAAATTAACCCAAGTTCGTGTCTCGTTCGGGTCCTGGGTGCCGATAGATTAGGTATCCGTTCGGAATGCCATCGGCCCTTGAGCAACAGCCCACCCGATCTCGAACCCCAGGAGGAGTGAACCCGTGCCCAAGCTCATGCGACAGACCCACCGCGAGCGACTCTCGTATCTCTTCTTCGCCGTCGTCATCGCCACCACGTTCCTGTTCTGATTCATCGGCGATGAAGCTCGTCCCGCTCACTCGGCGCCAGCGTGAGATCGTCGACTTCTTCGAGCGCTACTCGCGCGAGCGCGGACTCAGCCCGACGCTCGAGGAAATCGCCCAGTCCCTGGGCGTCAACAAGGTGACCATCTTCGGTCACGTGGCGGAGCTCGAACGCAAGGGAGTCTTGCAACGCGCCCGGCGGGGTATCAGCCGTGGCCTGACGTTGGTCCCGGACTCGTATCAGGAGACCCCCAAGCTTTCGCCGACGCGAGTGCCCATTCTCGGCAGAATCGCCGCCGGACGCCCCCTCGAGGTCGTCGAGGAAACGGAAGAGTTCGACCTCGGCGAGCTGCTGCCACGCGGAGCCAACGCTTACGCGTTGCGAGTGCGCGGCGATTCCATGATCGAGGACTCGATCTGCGACGGTGATCTTGTCCTCGTAGAGCGCCGCACCGAAGCGAAGAACGGCGAAGTGGTCGTGGCTGTTCTTCCCGGGGAGGAGGCCACGCTCAAGCGCTTCTACCGAGAAGGCGAAACCATCCGACTGCAACCCGCCAACTCCACGATGGCGCCGATTCGCACCGTCGACGTCGAGATCCGCGGCGTGGTATTGGGCGTCGTGCGACAGTTCTAGATCGAGAAGCACGATCCGCGGGATAACGCGCACGCGCTACACCCCGCGACCATCGACTTACCTGCCGAGAGGACAACTCGAGCCGCGTGTATCTCGCGCGCGCCCGCAGGACCCGTCGCGAAGCTCGGTCGAGTCCCTGCGTCGACTGGTCGCGAAGAGCCGAGTTCGACGAAGACAAAAAAAAGCGCCCGCGAACCTGAGTTCGCGGGCGCGATGAAAAACCCGGCGGTTACCTACTTTCTCGCTTGCGCAGTATCATCGGCGGTTCCTGCTTGACGACCGTGTTCGGAATGGGAACGGGTATGGCCAGGAACCCATGGTCACCGGGAATACGACCGGAACCACCCTCGAGCGCTCGCTGCGCACGCAGTGGAACCGGACTGGAGTAAAAAGGTGAACTGTTCGAACATGGCAATCCTTGATCGGCTTGTTCTTCCTCCTTGCGGTCTCCGAATCCAGGTGGATCCGAGGTCGCACGGGGGAAGATGGCTAAGTCGATCGCCCGATTAGTACCGGTAGGCTGGGCATGTCGCCATGCATACACCGCCGGCCTATCAACCTGGTAGTCTCCCAGGGGGCTGGTAGGGATGACTCGTTTTGGAGAGGGCTTCGCGCTTAGATGCATTCAGCACTTATCCGGTCCGACCATAGCTACCCAGCTGTACCACTAGCGTGATAACTGGAGCACCAGAGGGTCGTCCTCCCCAATCCTCTCGTACTAGGGGAAAACCTCCGCAATCATCCTTCACCCACGTCAGATAGGGACCGACCTGTCTCACGACGGTCTAAACCCAGCTCGCGTACCGCTTTAATTGGCGAACAGCCAAACCCTTGGGACCTCCTTCAGCCCCAGGATGCGATGAGCCGACATCGAGGTGCCAAACCGCCTCGTCGATATGAACTCTTGGAGGCGATCAGCCTGTTATCCCCGGAGTACCTTTTATCTGATGAGCGACGGCCCTTCCACTCGGAATCCGCCGGATCACTAGGACCTACTTTCGTACCTGCTCGAGCTATATCTCTTGCAGTCAGGCGCACTTATACCCTTACGCTCTACGTGCGATTGCCAACCGCACTGAGTGCACCATCGTGCTCCTCCGTTACTCTTTTGGAGGAGACCGCCCCAGCCAAACTACCCACCTGACACTGTCTACGACCCGGATTCACGGAGTCGTGTTAGAGACCTATCATGCAGAGAGTGGTATTTCACTGGTGACTCCACCCGGTCCGAAAACCGAGCTTCAACGTCTCCCACCTATGCTACGCACTACATAACAAGCCGCAATATCAGGCTATAGTAAAGGTTCACGGGGTCTTTCCGTCTTGACGCGGGATCGTGGCATCTTCACCACAGCTACAAGTTCGCCGAGCATGCTGTTGAGACAGAGCCCATATCATTACGCCTTTCGTGCGGGTCGGAACTTACCCGACAAGGAATTTCGCTACCTTAGGACCGTCATAGTTACGGCCGCCATTCACTGGGGCTTCAATTCGGAGCGTCGCTTGCGCTAACTCCTCCTCTTGACCTTCCAGCATTGGGCAGGCGTCAGTCTGTATACATCCTCGTTACGAGTTGGCACAGACCTGTGTTTTTAGTAAACAGTTGCATGGGCCATTTCTCTGCGGCCTCCTTGGGCTTCGGTCGCGAAGACCTACACCCTGAGAGGCACCCCTTTTCCCGAAGTTACGGGGTTAATTTGCCGAGTTCCTTAACAGCATTTCTCTCGAGCGCCTTAGGATATTCACCTCACCCACCTGTGTCGGTTTTGGTACGGACGCTGACACGACTCCCTAGAGGATTTTCTCGGCGGTCTGTCCGGTGACTTCGCCACAAAAGGCTCGCCATCACCTCCGGGATTATGCATGCGGGTTTACCTACATGCCACCCTCGGGTTTGGACGCACCAATCTGTCGGTGCGATCACCATCCATTCCGCGTCTCCCCATCGGTGTTGACGCCATGTCAACGGTACAGGAATATTAACCTGTCATCCATCGGCTACGCCTTTCGGCCTCGCCTTAGGGTCCGACTAACCCTGGGCGGATTTACCGTGCCCAGGAAACCTTGGGTTTGCGGCGAGCAGGATTCTCACCTGCTTTCTCGCTACTTATTCCGGCATAATCGCTTCCAGAGCGTCGAGGCGTCGTTACCGTCGCCCTTCACTCGCTTGGAACGCTCCCCTACCAATGCAAAAGGTCAGCGACCTTCTGCAGTCCGCAGCTTCGGTTGTGCACTTCAGTCCCGTTCATTTTCGGCGCGGAGCCTCTCGACCAGTGAGCTATTACGCACTCTTTAAATGATGGCTGCTTCTAAGCCAACATCCTGGCTGTCTCGGAGATTCCACTTCCTTCACTACACTTAGCGCACATTGGGGACCTTAGCTGGCGGTCTGGGTTGTTTCCCTCTCGACCACGAACCTTATCGCTCGTAGACTGACTCCCTGACTAAGCTCGATGGTATTCGGAGTTTGATTAGGCAAAGTACCGGGTTAGGGCCTTTGTCCCATTCAGTAGCTCTACCCCCATCGAGGATCATCAGAGGCTAGCCCGAAAGCTATTTCGGGGAGAACCAGCTATTTGCCAGCTTGATTAGCCTTTCACTCCTATCCACAAGTCATCAGAACGGTTTTCAACCCATACCTGTTCGGCCTTCCACGGACTGTTACATCCGCTTCAGCCTGCTCATGGATAGATCGCTGGCTTTCGGGTCTACTCCGCCTGACTGGATTTCGCGCTATTCACACTCGGTTTCCCTTCGGCTTCGGGCCTTAGGCCCTTAACCTTGCCATGCAGAGTAACTCGCCGGATCATTATGCAAAAGGCACGCCGTTAGCCATTGCCCCGAAGGGCCATAGGCCTCCGACAGCATGTAAGTGCATGGTTTCAGGTACTATTTCACTCCCCTAACCGGGGTTCTTTTCACCTTTCGCTCGCGCTACTATTACACTATCGGTCGTCCAGGAGTACTTAGCCTTGGGGGGTGGTCCCCCCGGATTCACACCAGGTTTCTCGTGTCTGGTGATACTTGGGATAACTACGGGAGGCTCATTGCCTTTCAGCTACGGGGCTTTCACCCTTTGCAGCTGGCCTTCCCATGCCATTCGCCTAGGCATGAGCTTTCTAACTCCCTGAACCATTCGCAGATGGCTCTGTAGGTCCCGCGACACCGATGCAGCAACGGCTGCAACCTTGACACTACATCGGTTTAGGCTGATCCCCGTTCGCTCGCCGCTACTTGGGGAGTCGAGTTTTCTTTCTTTTCCTGCAGGTACTGAGATGTTTCAGTTCCCTGCGTTCCCGCCGCTTGCGCGGCACCAGGAGACAAGTCCTGGTCGGTTGCCCGATCTCGGAGATCTTCGGATCAATGCCCGCTAAGCGGCTTCCCGAAGCTTTTCGCAGCTGTGCTACGTCCTTCGTCGGCTCTGGACGCCAAGGCATCCACCATGCACTCTTCTTAACTTAACCACTTTACCGTGGTTGCCACGTTCAAAACAGTTCACCTTGTTTTCAAAGAACGCCGTCTCCGTTGCCGCAGACGGCTTGTTTCCTTTCCTCACACCCCTCGATCGGCTCGCGCCCTACCTCCGTTGTGGTGGAGGCGACGGGACTCGAACCCACGACCGCCTGGTTGCAAACCAGGTGCTCTACCAACTGAGCTACGCCCCCCGGGCGCGGCCTGTGCGCAACGTCCTCTCGGATCGGAGATCCGTCCGCCGATCGCTTTCGCGCAGAGCGATGGGTGAGGCCTCGCGCGCGACGCGTCCGCTCTGGAATGGCCGGCCGCGACTGGTGGGCCTGAGTGGACTTGAACCACTGACCTCCCGCTTATCAGGCGGACGCTCTAACCAACTGAGCTACAGGCCCGATTGGAGTTCGGCCAGTCGCCAGCCTGTTTTCAGCTGTACCGATATGTGAGGTATAGAGGAGGGTGGCCCTCGTTGCCGTGCAGAGCATCCTATTTTTCGCCGTCCGCGTTGCCGCGAACGTCTAACTCATCCGTTAGAAAGGAGGTGATCCAGCCGCAGGTTCCCCTACGGCTACCTTGTTACGACTTAGTCCCAATCACGGAGCTTGCTTTCGGCGCCGCCCTCCCGAAGGTTGAGCATAGCGACTTCGAGCACTCCCCGCTTTCGTGGCTTGACGGGCGGTGTGTACAAGGCTCAGGAACATATTCACCGCGTCATGGCTGATACGCGATTACTAGCGATTCCGGCTTCATGAAGGCGAATTGCAGCCTTCAATCCGAACTGGGGCCTGCTTTGAGGATTTCCTCCACCTCACGGTCTCGGTCCCCTCTGTACAGGCCATTGTAGCACGTGTGTCGCCCTGGCCATAAGGGCCATGATGACTTGACGTCGTCCCCACCTTCCTCCGTCTTAACAACGGCAGTCTCACTAGAGTCCCCGGCATTACCCGTTGGCAACTAATGATAAGGGTTTCGCTCGTTACGGGACTTAACCCAACATCTCACGACACGAGCTGACGACAGCCATGCAACACCTGTGCACGTTCCGACTCCGAAGAGCTGTCATCCTGTTTTCACAGGACTAAGTCCGTGCATGTCAAGGCCAGGTAAGGTTCTTCGCGTTGCTTCGAATTGAACCACATGCTCCACCGCTTGTGTGAGCCCCCGTCAATTTCTTTGAGTTTTACCCTTGCGAGCGTACTCCCCAGGCGGGGCACTTAACACATTTGCTACGGCAGAGAGAACATAGGAATTCCCCCTGCCCAGTGCCCATCGTTTACAGCTAGGACTACCGGGGTATCTAATCCCGTTTGCTACCCTAGCTTTCGCACCTCAGTGTCAGATCGGGTCCAGTGAGCCGCTTTCGCCACCGGTGTTCCTCCAGATATCTACGCATTTCACCGCTCCACCTGGAGTTCCGCTCACCCCTACCCGCCTCGAGCCTGCCAGTATCACGCGCAATTCCCCGGTTGAGCCGGGGGATTTCACACGTGACTTAGCAGACCACCTACGTGCTCTTTATGCCCAGTAATTCCGAACAACGTTTGCACCCTCTGTCTTACCGCGGCTGCTGGCACAGAGTTAGCCGGTGCTTCCTCTCGCCTTGGTCAGTCCGAGCGCTATTAACGCCCGTTCGTTCCTAAAACGTGACAGCAGTTTACAACCCGAAGGCCTTCATCCTGCACGCGGTGTCGCTCCGTCAGGCTTTCGCCCATTGCGGAAGATTCTCGACTGCAGCCTCCCGTAGGAGTCTGGGCAGTGTCTCAGTCCCAGTGTGCCGGACCGTCCTCTCAGACCCGGTAGCCGTCATCGCCTTGGTGAGCCGTTACCCCACCAACTAGCTGATAGCCCGCAACCCCCTCCCTCAGCAGCAGCTTGCGCCACCGTTTGCCGGACAAGAGATGCCTCTCGTCGGGAACATCCAGCATTATCCACCGTTTCCAGTGGTTATTCCGATCTGAGGGGTAGGTTGGTTACGTGTTACTCACCCTTTCGCCGCTTTACTCGCCCGAAGGCTTTCGCGCGCGACTTGCATGCCTAATCCACACCGCTAACGTTCGTTCTGAGCCAGAATCAAACCCTTCAATTTTGAATGTTTGCTTTGGCTATTAATTCATGGAGATGGACCAGCTTCCCTCGCGGGAGGCCGATCCTGCTCGCACGGTTTCAAGGGCCACCCTTGTTTTCAAAGAGCGCGACACCCGCCGGGCCATTGGGCCCTGAGGGCAGCGCATCGCATTGTTCCAGCACCCGAGAGCGTGTGAGCCCGTCGGGGTTTGGGGAGCGGGATCATAGAGACTTCCACCCGACCGTCAAGTTTCCCCGGGGGAATCCCAGACCCCAAGAAGGCTTGAATCGTAACGGACTACAATACAAGGACTTACGACGTCGCCGAGGGCTGTCCCGGGGAGCTGGAGGCGCCTCGCCGGATCACCGAGCGAAGAACCTCGCGCAGTTCAGGGCTGGACGGTGATCTCCGCGTCCTTGGGCAGGATCTCGAACAGCTCTTCGACGTCCCCCTGGCGCATGCGAATGCAGCCCTGGCTCAGGTCCTGACCCACGCTCTCGGGGTCCCGAGTTCCGTGAAAGCCAAGTCCCGAGTTTCGGCCGTCAGGGAGCACCCAGGCGATCCAGCGCGAACCCAGCGGATTCTGCGGATCGCCGTAGGGCACCGGCTCCTTGCCGGGTCGGAACCACATCGGCTCCTTGCGCTTCTCGCCTACGGTGTAGGTGCCCGGCTTCGTTTCGCTCCCCGGCATGCCGACGCCGACTTCCCAGGCGGCCGCCACCATGTCGTCGAGCATGTAGAACGCCCAGTGAGCGTCGAGGTCTACGAGCATGTGGGCGCGTGCAGTCGGTATGCGCAACAGCTGTCCGGGCCGGACGACGTCGCCGTGCAATTCGTTCGCGCGCACGATCTGCCCGGTGCAGAAGAGCAGGTTCGGGTGCTCCGCCAGGACTCGTTTCCGGACGGCGATCAGGCTCTCCCCGCTCGCGACCTTGGTCTCGACGGCGGGCCAGTCACCCGTCGCATTCCATTGATAACGGGCCTGCGCGCGCGCCAGGAGATCGCTCCATTTCCGCAGCAAGGCCCGATCGGCCGGCTTGGTGGATCGGACTTCGCCGAGCAACGCTTCGGAGAAGCCTCGAGCCCCATCGCGGTAGCGTCCAGCTTCGAGTGCTTCCTCGGCGCTCCGAGCCAGCATCGCGAGCCGGGCGGGTTCGGCGGGAGCGGCGGCTTCAGACGACCCTTCCGGCGCCCCTCCGGGCGGTATCGGGCGGCTCGCCGATTTCGACTCCGGGCCGGGCTGGGGAGCCGGGTTGGGAGCAGGTACGGCGCCAGGTCCGGGCCGAGGATTCGCGGGAGCCTGATCCAGGTCCTCCTGCCCCGAGCTCGAAGGAACCAGCACACCGGGAGTCGGCGGCGCATCTCCCCCGGCGTGACTCGTGCCCAGGTTCCGCAGCACGAGCCACAGCAATCCGCCTCCCAGCAGCAACAGCACGAATGCACGCATCGCTCGCTCGACCTTCCGATCGTCCCGATCCCGCAGCGGCGGACCCAAACGCGAGTCCTGGAGCGCGTCGGTTGACCTCTGCCGAGAGATGCCAGACGCGTGCGCGTCGTTCAACCGCGGGGAGCAGAATCGAAGGAGATCGCGGCCGAGGCGGACCTGCGATCACGCGTGTCGGTTCGAAGCCCGGTCGAAGAGCAGGCCGGACGAGGACGTCGCGAGCCCGGCACGACCGGCGGGGGAGCCTCGGCGCCCTCGACGAGTCCGGGGTCTCGGGCTCCCGCGTGAGGAGGTCGGGGGCCCCAGCGTTGCCGTGTGAGTCCGTACCCGGAACCAAGCGGTTCCAGGGGGGCCCAGCACGGTGCGGCGATGCCGCGCCCGTAGACACGGGCCCTGTCAGTCGTTGTTCGGCTCCAGGGATCTGGACTCGTCACCTGCACACCAGGGTTGCCCCGTGCGCGACAAACTACTCCGGCTCCCGCGGATCCACAATCGACGAACGTCGAGAGGATCTCCGACTCGGGAATCGCCGGGTCCGAGGCTCGACGAGGCCGACAGCCGGCCCTCGGCCCGACCGTCGGCTCAGGCCTTGAGGACGCCGACCGTCAGGCGTCGACCCTCGCCCAGGTCGAAGGTGTCGCGCGCGCCCCGTTCCGCGCCGGAATCCGGGATCGGCCCGAGGCGCAGCTCGTGCGCGAGCGTCTCGGCGCGGATCAGGTCGCCGTGGACCTCGAGGGACTCCCGGACGCCGGCACCGACGACGTCGTCGATCCGCAGGTGGATCCTGTCCTCGACCGCGAACCCGGCCTCCTTCCGCAGGCCGTTGATCCGATTGATCACCTCCCGCGCCAGCCCTTCGACCACGAGCTCGTCGTCCAGGTGCGTGTCGAGGAACACGACGAAGCGTCCGTCGGTCTCGACGTCGAATGGCGCTCGGCTCTCGACCGTGATCTGCACGTCGTCGGGCAAGAGGGCGATCGTTTCGCCGTCCGCTTCGACGCTCACCTCGCCCCCGCCGCGCAGCCGCGCGATCGCTTCGGGCGTCAGGCTCTCGATGCGACTCGCGACGGTCTTCATCCGCGGGCCGACGCGCTTGCCGAGGGTGCGGAAGTTCGCCTTCGCGCGCAGGCTGCACAGCTCCCCGTCGTCCGCGGCGAGGCTGCCCCAGCTCTTGACGTTGAGCTCCCCCAGCACGAGCTCGGTCGCGAAGGGCGTCCGCAGGAGCTCCAGGCTCGCGGCGTGCGTCGAGCGGACGTGGATCGCGCGCAGCGGCTGCCGGATGCGGATGCCGGCGCGCTCGCGCAGCGCGCGGCCCATCTCGACGATGCGCGTCACGACGCGCATGCTCTCTTCGAGCGCCGGATCGATCCGCGCGAGGTCGGCCTCGGGCAGGAGCGACGCGTGCACCGAGTGCTCGGTGCCGGAGAGACGCCTCCACAGCAGCTCCGAGAGGAACGGCAGGATCGGCGCGCAGCAGAGCGCGGTCGCCGACAGCGCTTCGTGGAGCGTGGCGAACGCGGCCAGCTTGTCCTTGCCGGTCTCGCTCTTCCAGAAGCGGCGGCGGTTCCGGCGGATGTACCAGTTCGACATGTCGTCGACGACGAAGGCTTCGATCGTCGCGCAGACGCCGCCGAGGTCGCAGGCCTCCATCCCCGAGCTCACGTCGCGCAGCAGCGACTGCGTCCGAGAGATCAGCCAGCGGTCGATCTCGGGCCGCTGCCGCGACTCGGGGATCGAGGCCGATCCCCTTCCGGCCGTCGCCGAAGGATCGAACCGGTCGACGCGCGCGTACTCCGCGAGGAACTTGTAGCTGTTGACGAGCGTGCCGATCAGCTTCCGGCGGCCTTCCATCACGCCCGCCGGGTCGAAGCGCTTCGGCAGCCACGGCTGTCCGCTCGCGAGCAGGTACCAACGCAGAGCGTCGGCCCCGTGCTCGTCGATCAGCTTCCACGGGTCGACGACGTTGCCCAGGCGCTTGCTCATCTTGACCCCGTCCTTGTCGAGGACGAGGCCGTTGACGACGCACGAGCGGTACGCCGGACCGTCGGGAAGCTCGGCGTCGGGAAGCGATGTGACGAAGGCCCCGATCGCGTGCAGCGTGTAGAACCACCCGCGCGTCTGGTCGAGGCCTTCGGCGATGAAGTCGGCCGGGAACTGGTCGCGCAGCCGCTCGCGGCTCCCGGCGACGTGCGGCCAGCCGTGCTGCGCGTACGGCATCGCGCCCGAGTCGAACCAGCAGTCGAGGACCGCGGGCGTGCGGCGCATCGCGCCCTTGCACTTCGGGCAGGCCAGCTCGACCGCGTCGATGCCGGGCTTGTGCGGATCCGCCGGGGCGGAGGAGCCGCCGCGCGCGCGCACGAGCTCGTCGAGCCGGGCGCGGCTCTCGACCGCGACGACCTCGTTGCAGCCCGCGTTCGCGCACACCCAGAACGGCAGCGGCGTCCCCCAGTAGCGGTCGCGGGAGATGTTCCAGTCGATGTTGTTCTCGAGCCACTCGCCGAAGCGCTTCTCGCCGACCTCCGCGGGCACCCAGCGGACGCGCCGGTTCTGCTCGATCATCCGGTCCTTGATCCGCGTCGTGCGCAGGAACCAGGCCGGGATCGGGAAGTAGAACAGCGCGGTGTCGCAGCGCCAGCAGTGCGGATAGGAGTGCGGCTCGCGCGCCTTCCTGAACAGGAGATGGCGCGCCTTCAGCGAATCCATCAGCGCGTCGTCGGCCTCCTTGAAGAACGTCCCGGCCGCGACGCCGTCGACCGCGCACGCGAAGCGGCCGTCGCGCCCGACCGCGAGCGGCAGCGGCAGGCGGTGCGCGCGCGCCGTCTCCCAGTCGTCCGCGCCGTACGGCGCCTGGTGCACGATGCCCGTGCCCTCCTCGACGGTGACGAACGCGCCGGGAAAGACCGTGTGGATCCGCGACGCGTCGGGCGTCCACGCGCCGGGGTCCTCGAACGGGACGCGGTCGTCGAACACGGTAAGGTAGCGGCGGCCGACGAGGTCGCGCCCCTTGCGGACCTCGAGCTCCTCGTGCTCGCCGAGCACGGCCTTCGCGCGCTCGCGCACGACCCAGACGATCTCCGATCCGGCCGAGCCGGGCTCGGCGCCCTTCGCGACGGGCAACGGAACGCGCGCACGGACGTAGTCGCGGTCGGGGTGGACGACGAGCGCGAAGTTCGAAGGCAGCGTCCAGGGCGTCGTCGTCCAGGCGAGAAGGCTCTCGCCGGGAGCGTCGGCCATCCGGAACCGGACGGTGACGCTGGGATCCTGGACGTCGCGGTAGACGCCCGGCTGTCCGAGCTCGTGCGAGGAGAGCCCCGTTCCGCAGCGCCCGCAGTACGGCAGCACCTTCTTGCCGCGGTACACGAGCCCCTCCGCGTGCATCCGCGCGAGCAGGTACCAGATCGAGTCGATGTACTCCGGCTCGTACGTGACGTACGGGTGCGCATAGTCGAGCCAGTACCCGATCCGCGCGGAGAGCTCCTCCCATTCCTTCTTGTACGTCCAGACCGACTTCCGGCACTCGTCGTTGAAGCGCGCGACGCCGCCCTTGCCGGTCGCCGGGTCGACCGGCAGCGCTTCGATCTGCGGCTTGCCGCTGATGCCGAGCTTCTTCTCGACCTCGAGCTCGACCGGCAGCCCGTGCGTGTCCCAGCCCGCCTTGCGGTCGACGCGCCGGCCGCGCATCGTCTGGAAGCGGCACACCGCGTCCTTGATCGTGCGCGCGAGGACGTGGTGGATGCCGGGACGTCCGTTCGCGGTCGGCGGTCCTTCCCAGAAGACGAAGGGCGCTGCCCCCGCGCGCTCGCGCTGCACGGCCTCGAACGTCCGTCGCTCGGTCCACTCGCGCAGCACCTCGCGCTCGGCGGCGTTCGGCGACGTCGCGACGGCGTCGGGGAGCGGAGCGAACAGCCTCGGGGCGGAGGAAGCGGCGTCGGCCTTCGACATGGGCCGCACTTCTACCACACGCGCCGCGGCGAAAGCGCTACCAGCGCTGCGCCCGGATCTCGGACGCGATGCGGTCGGCGAGCTCGAGCGCGCGCCGCCCGTCCTCGCCGGTGACCTCGGGCGCCGACCGTTCGCGCACGGAGCGCAGGAACGAGTCGAGCTCGGCCTGCAGCGGTCGCTGCTCGCCGCCGAGGTCGAGCTCGACGACCTCGAGCACGCGCGTCGTGATCCAGTCCTTCTGCAAGGCCAGCATCGCCGGACCCATCGTCCGGAGCGCCTCGCGTCCCTTCTCCCACTCGGGCCCCTTCCGCACGACGAGGCCGTAGTTCTTCGTGAAATCCAGGCTGACGTAGGCCTCGCTCGAGAACATCCGGAAGCGCCGCATCGGCGACAGCGAGGCGCGGCTCGCGGTCACGTTCGCGCGCGCGCCGTTCTTGAACACGAGGCGGACCGAGGCGAGATCCTCCTTCGCCGTCAGGATCGCGCCGCCTGCGGCGTCGAGGCTCTCGACCTCCGAACCGACGAGGTCGAGCACGAGGTCGAGGTCGTGGATCATCAGGTCGTGCACGACGCCGACGTCGAGGCTGCGGAAGCTGAACGGCGCGAGACGGTGGCACTCGATGAAGCGCGGCGAGAGACCCATCTCGCGCACCTTCTTCAGGCCGGGCTGGAAGCGCTCGACGTGCCCGACGGCGACGTGCGTGCGACCCTTCTTCGCCGCGGCCAGGATGCGGTCGGCCTCCTCGACGCTGGACGCGAGCGGCTTCTCCACGAGCACGGGGATGCCGCGCTCGAGGAACGGGATCGCGACCGCGGCGTGGTGCACGGTCGGCGTCGCGACGCTGACCGCGTCGAGATCCTGCGGCAGCTGCGACGCGTCCTCGAAGGCCGGGCATCCGACTTCCGTCGCGAGCGCGCGCGCCTTCGCGCCGTCGGGGTCGACGACGCCGACGAGCTCGGCGCCCGGGTGCTCGGCGTAGATCTTCGCGTGGAACTTGCCGAGGTGGCCCGCGCCGAGCACCGCGACGCGCAGGCGGCGCGAGGTCTTCGCGTCCGTCATCGCGCCGGTCATCGCCCCGGTCATCGCCCGGGGGTCTCGGCCAGCACGCGCTCCTGGCCCTGCTTCAGGAACTCGGCGCGCAGGCTCTCGCGGTAGCGGCCTTTCGCGCCCTTCTCCGTGTTCTCCAGCGAGCGGACGAGGTGCCCGACGAGCCGCGAGTCCGGGTGCTGCGCCTTCAGCACCTCGAGCGTCTGCTTGCGCAGGTCGCCCGAGCGCCACACGAGCTTGAACGCCTGGCGCAGCGCCTCGATCTCCGCCTCGGCCCAGCCGGCGCGCTGCAGCCCGATCACGTTGACGCCGCGCACGCGGCTCGGGTGGCCCTCGACGATCATGTACGGCGGCGCGTCCTGGATGACGCGCGTCATCCCGCCGATGTAGACGTTCGCGCCGATCGTCACGAAGTGGTGCGCCGCCGCGCCGCCCGAGACGTTGGCCTGCTCCTCGACGAGCACGTGCCCGGCGAGCAGCACGTTGTTGCCCATGATGATGCGGTCGCGCAGCTCGCAGTCGTGCGCGACGTGGCAGCAGGCCATCAGGAGACAGTCGTTGCCGACGCGCGTGATCCCGCCGCCCTTGACCGTGCCGCGGTTGATCGTGACGAACTCGCGGATCGTGTTGCGGCTGCCGATCACGAGGCGCGTCGCCTCGCCCTTGTAGGAGAGGTCCTGCGGCGGGCCGCCGAGGCTCGCCTGGCCGACGATCCGGTTGTCCTCGCCGATCTCCGTGACTCCGTCGATCACGACCTGCGGGCCGAGGCGCGTGCGGTCGCCGACGACGACGCCGGGACCGATCACGGCGTAGGGGCCGACCTCGACGTCCTGGCCGAGCTCGGCGCGACGATCGACGACGGCGGTGGGATGGATCTTGGCGGACATCGCGGACTCCTAGGCGTCGACCATGGTGAACATGAGCTGGGCTTCGCACACGACGCGACCGGCGACCGTGCCGCTCGCGCGCACCTGCGCGGTCTGGTCCTTCATGCGCAGGGTCTCGACCTCGATGCGCAGCTGGTCGCCCGGGACCACGGCGCCGCGCAGCTTGACCTTGTCGATCGCCCACAGCACGGCGAGCTTGCCCGTGTTCTCGAGCTTGCGCATCAGCAGCACTCCGGCGACCTGCGCCATCGCCTCGAGCTGCAGCACGCCGGGCATCAGCGGCGCGCTGGGGAAGTGGCCCTGGAAGAAGGGCTCGTTGATCGAGACGTTCTTGATCGCGACCGCGCGGCGGAAGCCGTCGATCTCGACGACGCGGTCGATCAGCAGGAACGGATAGCGGTGCGGGAGGAGGCGCAGGATCTCGCGCACGTCGAGCCCCGATTCGCGGCGGATCAGGCCGCCCGTCTCCATCGCCTGCATCAGGTCGTAGAGTCGGCGCACGAACTCGGCGTTCGTCGCGTGGCCGGAGCGCGTGGCGATGATGTGCGCATGCAGCTCCGCGCCGAGCAGGCGCAGGTCGCCGAGCAGGTCGAGGAGCTTGTGCCGCACGGGCTCCGCGGGCAGGCGGAACTGGACGTCCGCGTCGCCGAGCACGACCGTGTTCTCGCGCGTGGCGCCCTTGCCGAAGCCGGCCTGCTGGAGCGCAGCGACCTCGGAGGCGAGGCAGAACGTCCGCGCCGGCGCGATCTCCTTGGCGAAGGTCTCGGGGCTGAGCTCGAGCTGCACCGAGCCGCCGTCGACGCCCGGCTCGTCGAACGACGCGACATACTGGAGCGTCAACCCCTCCTTGTCCGAGGGCAGCGCGACGAGCGTCGCGTTGCCCTGCCGCACGTACACCGGCTGGTCGAGGCGGAAGACGCGCGCATCGGCCGCCTGGTCGACGAGCCCCGCCTGGCGGACGAGGTTCATGAGCTCGAGCGCGCTGCCGTCGAGGCCCGGCATCTCCGAGCCCGAGAGCTCGACCGTCAGGTTGTCGACGCCGAGTCCCGTGCAGACCGCGAGCAGGTGCTCGACCGTGTCGACCTCCGCGCCGCCGCGCTGCAGTCGCGTGCGCCGCTCCTTCGCCGAGTGGTAGGTGATGTGCGCCGGGATCGACGGCGCGTCGGGCAGGTCGGTGCGCACGAACTCGACGCCGTGGTCCTGCGGCGCGGGCAGGAGCCGCGCGCGGATCTGCTCGCCCGAGTGCAGGCCGACGCCGGAGAACTCGACCACGGTGCGGAGGGTGCGCTGCTTGCGCGTCATGCGCGGCTCCTCTCGATCTCGGACAGCTTCTTCTCGAGCGCCTTGAGCCGCTCGCGGATCTCGGGCAGGCGCTCGACGAGCGCCATCTGCCGCATCGCCTCCGCTCGCGGGCGGCCGGGATAGCCGAAGTACTCCGCGCCGGCGGGGACGTCGTCGACGATGCCGGAGCCGCCGCCGATCTTCGCGCCCGCGCCGATGTCGACGTGGCCGTTGATCCCCGCCTGGCCGGCGACGATCGCGCGCGGGCCGATCCGCGCCGAGCCCGCGATCCCGACCTGCGCGATCAGCAGCGCGCCCTCGCCGACGACGACGTTGTGCGCCACGTGGACGAGGTTGTCGATCTTCGCCCCGCGCCCGATCCGCGTCGCTCCGAAGCGGCCGCGGTCGATCGCGACGTTCGCGCCGATCTCGACGTCGTCCTCGACGACGACGGTGCCGCACTGCGGGACCTTCTTCCAGGCCAGGCCCGGTTCGCGGCCCCCCTCGCGCACCGGCGCGAATCCGAACCCGTCGGACCCGAGCACGGTTCCGGCGTGCACGACGCAGCGCGCGCCGATCGAGACGCCCGGGTAGCAGACGACGCCTGGGTGCAGCACCGTCTCCGGGCCGACCCTCACGTCCGTGCCGAGGACGACCGAGCCGTGGAGGACGGCTCCGGCCTCGACTCGCGCGCGCGCGCCGATCGCGCACAAGGGACCGACGCTCGCGCTGGGATCGACCGCCGCGCTCGGATCGACGACGGCGGCCCGGTGCACGCCCGGCGCGGGCCGGGGCGCCGGCTCGACGAACGCGCCGACGACGAGCGAGAAGGCCGCGCTCGGGTCGTCGCAGCGGAGCAGCGCGAGGTCCTCGCGCGGTCTCTCGAGATCGCGCGCGACGAGAACCGCCGCGGCGCGCGTCGAGAGGAGTTCGTCCTTGTACTTCGCGTTCGCGTAGAAGCTGATCTCGCGCGGGCCCGCTTCCGCGAGCGACGCGGGCCCGTCCACGGGGCGGGCGCCGTCGCCTTCGAGGCGCGCGCCGCACAAAGCCGCCAGCTCCGACAGAGTTCTCGTGTTCATCCGGAGAGGGCCCAATTCGCTGGGCCCCTGCCGCCGTCCTACAGCGCGGACGGCGCGAGGATGGTGTATCCGATGCGCGCGGGCGCCGTCAACCGGGGTCAGAACCCGATGCTGATCAGGCGGTACGAGAAGGTCTGCTTGCGGTCGCCGTCGTCGGACTTGATCGGGAAGCCGAAGTTCAGCGTCAGCGGGATCGGGTAGACGAGGCCGAAGCCGAAGCCGACCGACGCGCGCAATTCCTGCGGGTCGAGCTGGAACGGATCGGGATCGAGGATGCCCGCGTCGGTGAAGAACGTCAGGCGGAACACCTCGATCTCCTTGTACGTCCCGGGCTGCGTCATCCGGTACAGAGGGATGTGGTACTCGATCGACGCGTTGAGGCTCGTCTCGCCGCCGAGCGCGTTGCCCTGGATCGACGGGCCGACTCCCCGGTACTCGAAGCCGCGCAGCTGCGTGCTGCCGCCCAGGAAGAAGCGCTCGCTGTAGGGCACGTCCTGCGTGTCGCCGTACGGCACCGCGATGCCGAGCCCCCCGACGAGCCGGAATCCCGGGCGCACGTCCTCCTCCGGCGACCCGACCGGGAAGAAGGAGTCGACGTCGAGATCGGACTTCACGAAGTCCCAGTCGCCGCCGAAGGCGCCGCCGTAGACGGTGTTCCTCCACGTCGCGCGCACGCCCTGCGTCGGGTTGACGGGCCGGTCGATGTCGCGGTAGGTGACGTTGAGCACGCCGCCGATCAGGTCGCTCGTCCCGGCCTCGGCGAGCAGCGTCGGCGGCACCGGGGAGACGAGCGGGTCGATGACGCCGGTCAGGGGCGCGTCGATGTCCGTGATGTCGAGGATCTGGTTCGTGTAGCCGCCGAACACGGTCCACTTGCGGCCGAACTCCCGACCGATGAGGACGCGCCGGTCGAGACGGTCCTCGTGGTAGAGGTCGTACACCGAGTCCGTGCGCTCCAGCTTGAGGTCGAGGCTGTAGCGGTCGAAGTGCCGCTGGAAGATGTCCGGCTCGACGAAGCGGATGCGGTACGAGTTGACCTGCGTGCCGGGCGAGACCGACAGGTCGAGCAGCTGTCCCGCGCCGTGGAAGGCTTCCTTGTCGTAGATCTCGCCGAAGGTGTCCCAGACGCTGCTCGGCAGGTTCGTCGCGTCGAAGTTCTGCATCCGCAGCGTGACGCGACCGAACAGGCCGGTGTTCGAGTCGACGCCGCCGAACACCTGGAAGTTGACGACGCGGCCTTCCTGCACCTGGTACTCGATGTCGTAGAGGTCGGGGTGCTCGGGGTCGGCTGCCGGGACGAAGCGGTAGACCGGGTCCTTGTGCTGCAGCGGGTCGAACTCGTCGGAGAAGTAGTTCGTGTACGTCAGCCGCCGCAGCGAGTCGTTGATCTTCTTGATGTTGGCCGTCTCGCCCGGGAGCACGTCGATCTCGCGCCGCAGCACGCGGTCGCGCGTGTTCTCGCCGCCCGCGAACATGACCTCGCGGATCCGCAGCTTCTTCCCCTGCGCGAGACGGTACGTGACCTCGACCTGGTGGGTCTTCGTGTCGAAGCGCGTCTCCGGGTCGAGGAACTCCCACGAGTCCAGCCGGAGCTCCGAGTGCGCGACGTACCCGCGCTCGCCGTAGTAGTCGCGCAGCGCGCGCTCGTCCGTCCGCTGCGTCGCGCGCTTGTAGGTCACGCCCGGCTTCAGGCTGCAGAGCTTGAGGAGGTCGGCCTCGGGGAACAGCAGCTCGACGGGCGTCTCGACCGGCTTGGCGGTCGGGTCCTTCGGGTCGTCGACGCGATCCACCCCGACGATCCCGATCTTCGACACCGTGTAGGTCTTGCCCTCGTCGACGATCACGTGGATCACGACGCCGGTGCGGTCGGGGCTGAACTCGAGCGGTCCGCGCTCGACGACCGCGTCGAGGAAGCCGAGGTCGCGGTACACCTCGCGCATCGCGAGCAGGTCGGCCTCGAGGATGTTCGTGTCGAACTTCGAGCCCTTCCAGTTGAAGAGCCACGGCCCGTCGAGGTCGGTGCGCGCGAGGCTCTTGAGCCCGCTCTTCCAGAACCACAGCCCGGTCTCGGGCAGCGAGTCGTTGCCCTGCACGATCACGTCCTTGACGTGGACCTGCGGCCCCTCGCGGATCTCGAAGATGACGTCCGGGATCGCGCCCGCGTCCTTGTCGCCCTCGTCGCCGCGCTTGACGATCTCGACCTCGGCGAAGTAGTACCCCTCGCGCCGGTAGCCCTCGAGGATCCGCTGCGCGATGCGCGGCGCCTGGTAGAGGTAGAGCTCGCTGCGGTCGCCGAGCTGCGCCCACTTGCGCAGCATCTCCACGTCGATCTCGACGTTGCCGAGGAAGCGCGGCTCGGGATCGACCTTGAGCTCGACGACCTCGATCCGCAGCTCGACGCCCCCCTCGACGGGACGCAGCTTGACCGTGCCGCGCACCTTGAACACCTCGACCAGCGTCGTCAGGCCGCGGTCGACGAGGTCGCGGTCGAGCTTCTCCCCCACCTTCTGCCCGATCGCGTCGCGGATCTGCTGCTCGGTGTAGCGCTTCTGCCCGACGACCTGGATCGCGAGGACCTTGGGCGCCTCGTTCTGCGGCGCGGAGGGCTGCTGCGCCTCGGGTTTCGGCGCGTCCTGCGCCGCGGCCGCGGATGCCCCCGGGGACGCCGCGGCGAGGAGGAGGGCGACGGCGAGGGCGGCCGGTCGGAGCACGCTAGGCCTGGAACGGCTCGTCCGCGGTCGGCACGCGGTTCTCGAAGCGCATCGTCGGCGCGGCGAATCCCAGGCGCACGAGCCCGGTCGGGCCGTTCCGCTGCTTCGCCAGGATGATCTCCGCGCTGCCGCGGTACTCGTCCTTCCAGCCCTCGCTGCCCTCGGTGAAGTAGTACTCGGGGCGGAAGAGCAGCAGCACGACGTCGGCGTCCTGCTCGATCGAGCCCGACTCGCGCAGGTCGGAGAGCTGCGGCTTCTTGTCCTCGCGCAGCTCGACCGCGCGCGAGAGCTGGCTGAGCGCGATGACCGGCACCTCGAGCTCGCGCGCGAGCTCCTTCAGCGCGCGCGAGATCTGGCTGATCTCCTGCTGGCGGCTCTCGGCGCGCGGGTGCGACATCAGCTGCAGGTAGTCGACGACGAGCAGGTCGAGCCCGTGCTTCGCCTTGAGGCGCCGCGAGCGGCTGCGCAGCGACATCACCGTCAGGCCCGGGGAGTCGTCGATGAAGACGTTCGTCGAGGTCAGCTCGCCGGCGGCCTCGGCCAGCTTCTGGTAGTCCTCGTTCGGGATGCGCCCCGTGCGCAGCTTGTGCGCGTCGACGCGCGCGCGCGAGCACAGCATGCGGCGCACGATCGACTGCTGGCCCATCTCGAGGCTGAAGAACAGGATCGCCGGCGGCCGGCCGAGAGACTCCGGCGCGTGCGTCGCGGCGTAGTCGATCATGTTCAGCGCCAGCGCGGTCTTCCCCATCGACGGGCGCGCCGCGAGCACGATCAGGTCGCCCGGGTTCAGGCCGCAGAGCATGTCGTCGAGCTCGTAGTAGCCGGTCGGCAGCCCGGTCAGCCCGCTGCGGTGCGAGGCCGAGTCGATGCGGTGGAAGGTCTCCTCGATCGCCTTGCCGATCGGCGCCGCCTCGACGCGCTCGCGGCCGCTCGAAATCGAGAAGATGCGGTTCTCCGACACGTCGAGCAGCTGCTTGACGTCCTCGCCGTCGGGCCGCGTCGCGTAGGCCTGCTCGAGGATGTCGCCGGCCTCGGCGATCAGCCGCCGCAGCGTCGCGGTCTCGGCGACGATCCTGGCGTGGTGGCGCGAGTGCGCGGCCGACGTCACGCAGTTCGCGAGCTCGACGAGGTAGGCGCGCCCCCCGACCTGCTGGAACTTCCCCGCGGCGGAGAGCGCCTCCCCCAGGCTGACGAAGTCGATCGGCGCGTTGCGCTCGGACATCGCCAGCAGCGCTTCGAACACGACGTTGTGACGTCCGTGGAAGAAGTCGCCGAGCGCGACGACCTCGGCCGCCTCGGGGATCCGCGTGGGCTCGGTCAGCAGCGCGCCGAGCAGCGCCCGCTCGGCCTCCTCGTTGTGCGGCGGGATCCGTCCGGGAGGAGTTTCTTCGGACATCGTGTGGGCTCCGCCGAGGGACTCGAAGCATAGCGTCTTCGCGGAACGAAAACGCCCACGCGTCCTCGACGCGCGGGCGTTGTTGAAAACCCGGCAGTGGCGGGGATCAGCTCGTCGCGGAGACCTCGAGCTGGACCTCGACGAGGGTGTCGCCGTGGACGTGGATCTTCACGGCGTGCGTGCCCACGGTCTTGATCGGCGAGTCCAGCCGCACGGCCTTCTCGTCGAAGCCGTGGCCCGCGCTCTTCAGCAGCTCGGCGATCTGCGCCGCGTTGACGGAGCCGAAGAGCTTGCCCTCGGCGTCGGCGCGGCCGCTCGTCTTGAGGACGACGCCCGCGAGCGCCGCGGCGCGCTTGTCGAGCTCGGCCTTCGTCTTGGCCTCCTCGGCGTCGAGCTTCGCCCGCCGGCGCATCATCGACTTCTTGTTGTCCTCGTTCGCCTCGACCGCCAGGTTGCGCGGCAGGAGGTAGTTCCGCGCGTAGCCCGAGGCCACGCGGACGACGTCGCCGCACTTCCCGATCGGGGCGACGTTCTCGCGGAGGAGCACTTCCACCTTGGTCTTCATGATGTCCTCCGGTTCAGCCCACGAAGGGCAGGAGCGCCAGGTGGCGCGCGCGCTTGACGGCCTGCTTGAGCTGCTTCTGGCACTGCGCGCAGTAGCCCGTGCGCTTGCGCGACAGGAGCTGGCCGTGCGCCGTGACGAAGCGGCGGAGGTGGTCGGTGTCCTTGTAGTCGGGCACCGGGTCGTCGCAGTTCTTGCCGGTGATCGGCGGCGGAGCGGGTCGGCGATCGCGTGCCATGATCAGGCCTCCGTTCCGGCCGGGGTTTCTTCGGCGAGAGCCGGATCGATCTCGGGCTCCTCGCCCTCGGCGGGGGCGCGGCGTCCCATCGGAGCCGCGCGCGGCTGATCCGGCGCGTCGTCCGCCGGCGGCGGCGGCACGCTGAAGCCGGCCGCGTCCTCGGCCTGCGCGAGCTCGCGCTCGGTCGCGGGCACCGATTCGCAGCGCAGCATCAGGTAGCGCAGCACGTTCTCGCTGAGGTCCAGGTCGCGTCGCAGGACCGGCAGCGTGTCGCCGGCCGACTCGAAGTAGGCCAGGCAGAACGTCCCGCGCTGGCGGCGGCGGATCGGGTAGGCGAGACGGCGCTCGTCCCAGCGACGCGCGGAGACGACCTTCGCCCCGTGCTTCGCCAGCGTGTCGGTGACGAGGGACTTGGCCCTCTTCCAGTCCTCCCGCACCACTTGGTTGTCGAGGAGGAACATGCCTTCGTAGAGATGGGTCAAACAGTACTCCTGGTCCGTGATGCGGGCCCTAGTTGGCGCCCTGGTTCCAGCGGCTGTGGTACCGCGTCATGCAGGCCTCGAGGTCGCGCGTGGAGAGCCAGAAAGAGATCGCCTCCGCGGCTTCTGCGACCGCGGTCTCGATCCGATCCCGTTCCTCCGCCGCGAAATCCTCGAGGACGTGACGCGCCGCGTCGGTGCCCGCCGGTCCGATGCCGACCCGCAAGCGCGGGAAGGCCTCGGTGGCAAGCTGGTCCACGATCGATTTCATGCCGTTGTGGGTGCCCGGTCCGCCGTGCGGGCGGATGCGCAGCCTCCCGAGCGGCAGGTCGAGGTCGTCGTAGACGACCAGGATCTGCTTGGGATCGAGCGCCAGCCAGCCGGCGAGCGGGGCCACAGCGGCGCCGGAGAGGTTCATGAAGGTCGTCGGCTTGACCAGGAGCGCGTCCTTCTCGGGGACGAGCGCGAAGTCGAAGTCCGGCGGGCCTCCGAAGCCCTCCAGCTCGCGTGCAGTTCGAAAGATCAGCCCCTCCTCGCGCGCGATGCGGTCGACGACGCGGAACCCGACGTTGTGCCGGGTCCGCTCGTAGCGCGACCCGGGGTTTCCGAGTCCGACGACGAGGCGGGCGGAACAGTCTAGCGGCCGGGCTTCCCGGCGCAAGCCGGGCTAGCCCTCCTTCTCCTTGCCCGTGGCCTTGGCCGGAGCCGCGGCCGGAGCACCGGTCGCTCCCGGCGCGCCCGCGGCGGGCACGGCACCCGCGGCACCGGCGGCCGGCACGGCGGCGCCTTCGGCGGCGGGCGTCGGCTCGACCACTTCCTTCACCAGCACCGCGACGGCGATGACCGTCTCGGGCGGGATCGCGAGCTTGACGTCCACGGGGAGCTTGAGCTCCTTCGCGAGGATCGATCCGCCCGGCTCGAGGTGGTCGACCGGCACCTCGATCAGGTCCGGGATCTTGGCCGGGATGCAGCGGATCGTCACCTCGGTGTAGAGGTGGTTGAGCATGCCCGTCTTCGGGTGGCCGACGAACTCGAGCGCGACCAAGGTATCCGTCTCGACGTCGGCGCGCACGCGCTTGAAGTCGACGTGGATCACGGACTCGCCAAAGGTGTCCCACTGGAGCTCGCGCACGAGCGCGGTCTGGATCTTCCCGCCGAGCTCGATCTCGAACAGGTGGACGTGGTGGCGGCGCGCGGTCATGAAGCCGTGCCCGTCGATGTGGATCTGGACGGCGGGCGAATCCTTGTCGGGCAGGAGACAGGCCGGGATCCGGCCTTCTCCGCGCAGCGCGCGGGCGGCACGGGTGCCGGCCTTCTCGCGCTTCTCGGCCTTCAGCGTGTGGGTCTTGCTCATGGTTGCTTCCTGGATGGTTCATCGCCCGGGTTCCCTGTCCGGGCACGAACAGGAACATCAGTCGAAGAGGGAACTGACGGATTCGTTGCGGTGGATGTTGGTGATGGCGCGCGCGAGGAGCGGCGCCACCGAGACGATCTGGAGGTTCTGCGGCCGCTTCTCGGCCAGCGGGATCGAGTCGGTGATCAGGATCCGGTCGATCTTCGCGCCGTCGAGCCGCTCGACGGCCGGCCCGCAGAGGACGGCGTGCGTGATCGCGACGACGACCTGGCGCGCGCCGTGCTTGCGCACGATCCGCGCCGCCTCGGCCATCGAGCCGCCGGTCGAGATCATGTCGTCGACGATGATCACGTTGCGCCCCTCGACCTCGCCGATCACGTGCTCGACCGCGATCTGCGAGCCCGAGATGCGCCGCTTGTCGACGATCGCGAGATCGGCGCCGTCGAGCGCCTTGGCGTAGGCGCGCGCCATCTTGATGCCGCCGACGTCGGGCGAGACGACCACCGGCTTCTCGATGTTCATCTTGCGAACGGCCTCGAGCAGGACGGGCTTGGCGTAGAGGTGGTCGACGGGGATGTCGAAGAAGCCCTGGATCTGCGCCGCGTGCAGGTCGAGCGCGAGCACGCGGTCCGCGCCGCAGTGCACGAGCGTGTTGGCGACGACCTTGGCGCTGATCGGGACGCGGCCCTCGTCCTTGCGATCCTTGCGCGCGTAGCCGTAGTACGGCATCACCGCGGTGATGCGGCCCGCGCTCGAGCGGCGCAGGCAGTCGAGCAGCAGCAGCAGCTCGGCCCAGTTCTCGTTGACCGGCGGGCACGTCGGCTGGATGACGAAGCAGTCCGTGCCGCGCAGGTCGTCGTTGACCTTGATGTCGAACTCGCCGTCGGGGAAACGGCCCGTGCTCGTCGAGGCGAGCGGCAGCCGCAGCTCGCGCGAGATCGACTTCGCGAGCTCGGGGTGCGCGTTGCCCGGGATCAGGGTGATCTTGTCGCTGTAGGAGGTCACGCGCGTTTCCTCGTGAGCCGCGCGCCGCGCGCCTCTCTCTTCTCGAGCTTCTTCGCCGGGACGCCGACCCACACCTCGCCGGCCGGGACGTCCGAGTTCTTCTTGACGACCGCGCCGGCGCCGGTCGTCGCGCCCGCGCCGATCCGGTTCGGAGCGACGACGATCGTGCCGCTGCCGAGGAAGGCCTTGTCGCCGACGACCGAGGCGTGCTTCGCGCGCCCGTCGTAATTGGCGAAGATCGTCCCCGCGCCGACGTTCGTCCCGGCGCCGATCGTCGCGTCGCCGAGGTAGGCGAGGTGCTTCGCCTTCGCGTGCTTGCCGACGCGCGACGCCTTGCACTCCGTGAAGTTGCCGATCTCCGCGCCGTCCTCGAGGACGGTCCCCGCGCGCAGGTGCGTGAAGGGCCCGACCTCGCATTCGGCGCCGATCCGGACGCCCGCGCGGATCACGGTGCAGGGCAGGATGCGGGTCCCGGTCCCGATCGAGACGCCGTGGTCGATCGTCGTCGTCGCCGGGTCCTCGATCGCGACGCCGTTCGCGAGGTGCTCCTCGAGGATCCGCTGCTGCAGCGCCCAGCGCGCCTCGGCCAGGTGCGCGAGCGTGTTGACGCCGATCGCTTCCGTCGGATCCTCGATCTCGACCGCGACCGCCGGCTTGCCCGCGGAGACGAACGCCGCGACGACGTCGGTCAGGTAGTACTCGCCCTGGCGGTTCTTGTTCGAGAGCCGCGGCAGGGCCTCGACGAGACCGCGCCCTTCGAAAGCGTAGACGCCCAGGTTGACCTCGGGGATCTCGCGCTCGTCGGCGCTCGCGTCCTTCTCCTCGACGATGCGCTGGACGCGGTCGTCGTGGCCGCGGACGACGCGGCCGAAGCCGCGCGGGTCGGGAGGGCTGGCGGTGAGCAGCGCGACGCCGTCCCGCGCCGAGTCATGGGCGGCGAGCAGCGCGCGCAGGCTCTCGGCTTCGAGGAGCGGCATGTCGCCGTAGAGCACGACGACGCGGGAAGGCGGCGCTTTGCCGAAGGCGGGAAGGCAGCACTGCAGCGCGTGACCGGTGCCGAGCTGCGGCTCCTGCACGACGATCTCGACGCGGTCCTTCGCGAGGGCCGCCTCGACTTCCTTCGCGCCGTGGCCGACGACGACCAGCACGCGGTCGGGCTCGAGCGCGAGCGCCTGGTCGATCACCCACGAGACCATCGGCCGGCCGCATAGCGGATGGAGAACCTTCGGCCGCGCGCTCTTCATGCGCTTGCCGACGCCGGCGGCGAGGATCACGACGCAGGTGCGGCTCTTTCCCATGAGGCGGCTGGGCCCCGCTCGGGAGCCGGAAGGGGGAAAGGTTTTACTCGCGCGGCGGCCCGCAAGTCAACGGTCGCAGGCCCTCGCAGGTCGATTCCGCTACAATGGCCCGCGTCGGGCCTCCAACCGCAAGGATCGAAAACATGAAGGTTCTCCTGGCCGTCGTCGCAGGGATTCTCGTCCTGGTCCTCGTGGGCGTCAGCGCCCTGCTCTTCGTCGGGGTCCGCAGCGAGACGCGCGTCGCGGCCGAGGCGCCGCCCGCCCCGATGAAGCTCGCGTCGAACGACGCGAGCGCCGCGGCGGCAGCCCGCACGGACGAGGTGCTCCAGCGCCTCGACGTGGTGACGCGCGAGTTGGACGACCTCCGCGCCGAGCTCGCCGCGCTCAAGGCCGGCTCCGCGCGCGCCCCGGCCGCCTCTCCCGAGAAGCTCGAGGAGGAGACCGCGGCGATGTTCGCGTCCGAGCACCGCGACGCGATCATGAAGGTGATCGCCGACGACCGCGCCGAGCAGGAGCGCAAGCGCACGGAGGAGCAGCGCCAGCGCGACATGGAGAACCTGCTCGCGCGCGCCGAACGGACGGCCAAGAAGTTCGGCCTCGACGCGACGCAGCAGAAGAGCCTCGCCGACGTCTACGTGCTCGAGAATCAGAAGCTCGCGGACATGCGCGCGGCGATGCGCGACCAGGGCGGCTGGAACGGGGACCCGGAGTCGGTCCGCACCGCGATGCAGGAGTTCCGCGACTGGCGCCTGAACGAGCTGACGACGCGCCTGGGCGCGGAACTCGGGGGGCGAATCCAGGAGGCCGACGTCCAGAATTTCCGCGGCGCGATGGGCGGCGGCGGAGGACAACAGGGCGCGAACGGCGGCGGTGGTCGCCGCAACCGCGCGCAAGCCGGCCCGAACGGACCGCAGGGCCAGAACAACGGGACGCCGGGCGGCGCGAACAACGGACAGAACGGCGTCGGCGGCGGCTGACGAACGGATGAGGACCCCCGCCCGCGCGGCGCTGTCCCGCCTCGTGGGCTGGGCGGCCGACCGCCGGATCCCCGGACCGCTGCGCGCTCCGATCTACACGAGCTACGCCCGCATGACGGGCGCGGATCTCTCCGAGGTCGCCGCGCCGCTGCGCGATCACCGGTCGATGACCGAGTTCTTCGTGCGCACGCTGAAGGACGGCGCGCGTCCGATCGACGCCGATCCGTCCGCGATCGCGTCCCCCGCCGACGGGCGGATCCAGGCGGTCGGTCGCGTCGAGCGCGGCAGCCTGCTGCAGGCGAAGGGCCGCCCCTACTCCCTCGCCGAGCTGCTCGGCAGCGAGGCCGACGCGCGCGCCTGCGACGGCGGCTGCGCATGGACGATCTACCTCTCGCCGCGCGACTACCACCGCGTGCACGCGCCGGAGGCCGGGATCCTCCGCGAGGTTCGTCGCCTCGGGAGCGCGCGCTACTCCGTCGCGCCGAAGGTGGTCGCGCGCCGGCTCGTGTTCCCCGTGAACGAGCGCGCGGTGTTGAAGCTCGAGACCGCGCGCGGGATGCTCTGGCTCGTGATGGTCGGCGCGCTGAACGTCGGGCGGATCCGCGTCGTCGAGACCGGCTCGCGCGTCGCCCGCGGCGGCGAGATCGCGCGCTTCGAGATGGGCTCGACGGTCGTGCTCGTCGCGCCGACCGGCGCCGCGACGCCGCGACCCGGGATGGCCGAGGGCGACGCGATCCGCCTCGGGCGCCCGATCGGCGCATGGGCATGAGCCTCTCCGCGAAGGACCAGCGCCTGCTGCGCCTGTTCCTCGCCTGCTGCCTCGGCCGCTGGGACGAAGTCCGACGCGTGCGCGCGAGCGCGGGACCCGGCGAGCCCGAGCGAACGTGGCGCGAGGCGGTGCTCCAGGTCCACCTCTTCGCCGGCGTGCCGCGGATGGTCGAAGCCTGCGCCGTGCTGCTCGCTTGCGGCGGTCTCGGGGAGCCCGAGCCCGGCGAGGTCGAGGAATCGCGCGCCGGGGATCTGCGCGCACGCGGGCGCGGGCTCTTCGACCGGATCTACACGGATCACGCCGACGCGGTGCGCGACGTCCTGCACCGCGGCCATCCCGAGATCGCGCGCTGGGTCGAGGAGCACGCCTACGGCCGCGTCCTCGCGCGCCCGGGTCTCTCCGCCGACCGCCGCGAGCTGCTCGCCGTCGTCGCGCTCGCCGCGCTCGGCCAGGAGCGCCAGCTCGCGAGCCACGCGCGCGGCGCGGTGCGCTGCGGCGCCGCACCGGCCGAGATCGCGCAAGCCCTCGACGTCGTCGCCGACCTCGTCGAGCCGGAGCGTCTCGAGGAGGCGCGGCGCGTGCTCTCGCGCTTCACGGCCGTCAGCTAGCGCCGCGTGCCTTCGATGCTGGCCGACACCAGCCGCAGGGGCTCGAACGAACGGATCGACAGCGCGAGCGACTTGTCGTCGCCGCTCGGCTGCACCCTCAGGTTGTTGTCGACGACCTTGCGCCCGTCGACCTCGATCATGGCCGAGCCGCGGGCGCGGTTCAGCACGAGGTGCAGCTCGAAACCGAGGAAGCTGCGCGGCCGGTCGAGGACGTAGCCCTTCCCCTGCCGCGCGCGCGCGACGAGGCCCTTCGCGTCCGTCGTGTCGACGAGGCAGCGGTCCCCGGTCAGGACGACGTTGAACCCGGCGACGGTGACGAACAGCAGGTCGGGCGGCGCCGATCCCGCGGGCTGGAAGCGCAGGCGGATGTCGAGGATGCCCGTTCCCGCGCGCAGCGGATCGCGCAGCGCGAGCGTCGGGCCGGCGCCCTCCAGCATGTCGGCCTCGTTCTTGGCGTACTTCGTCGCCGACCATCCGACGCCGTCCGCGCTCCAGTCGCCCTTGTCGAACGCGCCCGTGCGCGCGGCGCCGAAGTCGAAGTGCAGCGCGACGCGCTTCGAGTTGGGCACGAACTCGATCGCCTCGCGCGGCAGGCCGAAAGCCTCCTGGAAGTCCTCGACCGTCGAGGGCCTCGCCCCCAGCGCGAGGTCGTCGCGCATGCGCCGCACCTCGTTCGCCTCGTCCGTCGTCAGGACGTCGGCGAACTGCATCACCTCCTCGATGCGGTTCTTCAGGCGTTCACGCGACACCGACTCGAGCATCTCGCGGTTCAGCAGCCGGTACTTCTTGAGCGCCGTCTGCCGTCTCTGGCTCGCCGGGCTCGCCTCGCGCCCGAGCGCCGCGGCGATCTCCGACTCGAGCTCCGCGACGAGCGGGTCCTCGCGCGGCAGCGCGCCCGAGTTCAGCGCCGCCTGCGCGCCCCGCGCGTCGCCTTCGCGCCAGCGGAAGAGGGCCCTCAGCAGATTCTCTCTCGGGTCCGCCTCGGGGGGCGCGAGCCCGGCCAGCGACTCGATCGCCTCCGCGCCGGCGGCGGTCCCCGGACCGTTCGCGCGCAGCGAGTACACGCGCTCCTTGCCCTCCGCCGGCGCGATGCGGAAGCCGTTCGCGAGCGGGTCGGAGCCGGTCGTCAGCTTTCCCTTGAAGGCGACGGTGCCCTGGCGCAGCTCGACGATCTTTCCGTCGTTCCTCCTCAGCCCCTCGACCGCGCGCGCGATCAGGCCCTCGAGACTCTTCGCCTCGCGCGCGCGCAGCTCGATCCGCGCCTTCACGCGCCGGCTCCACTCCTCGCCGGCGGCGGCCTCGAACGCCTCGGCGATGTCGCCGTAGCGGCGCTCCTTCCACATCGGCGCCGTGTCGGTCTCGATCTCCTCGAGACGCAGGCGCGCGTCCTCGGCCGCGATCTGCTCCTCGAGCTCCGAGAGCGAGCCCTTGCCGCCGACGAGGTCCTCGTAGGCCTGGTGCAGCAGGCCGTAGGGCATCTGGTCGACCTGCAACCGGCGCGCGGCGAGCTCCTTCTCCCAATCCGACTGCAGGCGTCCCGCCGCGTCCTGCACCGTCCGCGCGGCGAGCTCGTCGCGCAGCGCGGCGACGCGCCCCTCGACCCACGAGCGGAGATCCTCGTCGAGCCGCTTCCAGTCGCTCTCGAGCGCGCCCCGTCGCGCGTCGACGATCGGGCGCACCGTCTCGAGCCCGTGCGTCACCGCCGCCTCCGAGAGGCCGCGCGTCGAGAGCTTCGCGTCCGCGATCCAGCCGCGCGGATCGGAGCCGAGCAGGCTGTGCGCGTCGCGCCAGCGGCCGCGCGCGACGAGGTCGTCGCTGCGCTGGAACACCTTCTCCTTCACGTGCCGCTCGAGCGCGGTCCCGAAGGCCTGCTCGGCGCGCTGCCGCGCCCCGCGCACGCGCGCGACCTGGCCCGCGAGCCAGGTGCCGAACTTGGCCTCGAGGTCGGCCGGCAGCGACCCCGACCCGACGCGCTCGACGAGCGAACGCCGCAGCCCGCCGTCGACGAGGTCCTGCGCGTCGTCGAGCTCGGCGCGCTCGATCTTGCGGCCGAGGTCGGCCTCGGACGCGCTCTGGAACTCCCAGATCTCCTGCTCGATCCGCTCGTGCAGGCGGAAGCGCAGGTCCTGCGCCCGCAACCGGTCCTCGGCCCGCAGCCCGGCCGAGCCCTCGAGCGCGGCCGCCTCGGCGAACGCGGGGAGGAGGCCGCTCGACGGCCCCGACGCCGCCTCGCCCACGTGCGCGATCGGGTCCGGAGCCGAGCTCCGCGGCGGCGCGTCGGCCTCCATCTTCGGCGTCTTGTTCGTCGCCAGCGCGATCAGCCAGACGGCGGCGAGGCCCGCGACGGTCAGCGCCGCGAAGCCGACGGCGCGCGGCAGGACGCGCCACTCGCGCGCGACGGGCTCGAGGGTGCCGCGCCGGACGAGCGGCGCGCGACGCTCGCGCACGCGCTCGAGGTCGGCCAAGAGCTCCGCGGGAGCGGCGTAGCGGTGCGCGCGGTCGCGCGTCAGGCACTTGCGCAGGACGAGCGCGAAGCCGGAGCTCGCGTGCGGCGCGACCTGCGCCGGGTCGGGCACCTTCGAGTAGAGGACCTCGGAGAGGATCTCCGCGACCGAGTCGCCCGAGAACGGCGGCCGCCCGCACACCGCGTGGTACATCGTCGCGCCGAGGGACCACAGGTCGCTCTGCACGTCCGCGCTCGAGGGATCGCGCGCCTGCTCGGGGCTGATGTAGTGCGGCGTGCCGAGCGTCCCGCCGGCCTTGGTCAGCATCGGGTCGTCGCCCGCGAACGCCAGGCCGAGGTCGACGAGCAGCGCGCGCCCCCCGCGCTCGAGCAGGATGTTCGCCGGCTTGACGTCGCGGTGGACGACGCCGCGCTCGAACGCGTGCTGCAGCGCCTCGACGAGCGGGATGAAGATGCGCAGCGCCTCGCGCTCCGAAAGCGGCCCGTCCTTCAGGCGCTTCGCGAGCGACACGCCGTCGACGAGCTCCATCGCGTACCACCACAGGCCGTCGACCTCGCCCATGTCGATCGCCGAGATGATGTTCGGGTGCGAGAGCCGCGCCGTCGTACGCGCCTCGCGCTGCATCCGCCGCACCGCCTGGCCCGCGCCGGCGAGGTCGGGGTGCAGCACCTTGAGCGCGACCTCGCGGTCGACCGAGAGCTGGCGCGCGCGGTAGACGGTCCCCGTCGCTCCGCGGCCGAGCACGCTCTCGATGCGGTAGCCCGGGACGTTCGGCGGCCGCGGCGGCTCGCCGCGGGACTTCACTTCTGCTGCTGCAGCCATGCGCGCCAGGCCTGATCGGCCTCCTTCCATCCCATCTTGACCGCCGCCTGGAAGGCCTTCTCGTAGCACGCCTCGCGCTCGTAGGGGTTCTCGATCACGCGCAAGGGCGCGGGCGGCGCGGCGCGGCGCAGCTCGGTGTGGAACGCGCGCAGCGCGCCGCGGCTCTCGAGCCACTCGACGATCCCCATCGCGGAGGCGATGTCGGGCGAGTCGAGCTCGGTGAACTGCAGCGTCGCGAGGTGGTCGAGCGCGGGCGCCTTGCCCGCCGCGACGCCGGCCTTCAGCGCGTCCTTCCACTTCCCGTCGCGCATGTTCTTCGGATCGAAGTCGAAGCTCGGCTTCGGCGGCGGCCCCTTCTTCCCGACCTTCGTGTCGGGATTGTGCTGCGGACCGGGACCGCCGGTCGTCGGGCCGGAGAGCACCTGCTCCTTCGCGCGGCCCCTGCAGAACACCGCGTTGCGCTGGTGGCTGCGGAACTCGAGCAGGCACGCGAGCCCTTCCTCGTACCACGGCGGCAGCAGCCGGCCGTCGTAGTCGAGACGGTTCAAGAGCAGGTGTCCCCAGTGGTGGTAGCAGTGGCCCGCGAGGTCGTCCTCGGCTCGCTTCCACCGCCGCGCGGAGGAGACCGCGTAGGGATCCGACCAGAAGAAGCCGTGCGTGTTCTTCACCGCCTCGACCCAGCCCTCGGGGAGCGTCTTCGTCAGCGCGAAGAAGTGCGGCACGGTCGCGAGGTAGGGCGCGTCCTCCTCGAACGCGTAGAACTCGGCCAGCCGCCCGCCGAGGAGCTCGAGGCCCGGCGCCGAGCCGTACGTCTTGTCGAACCAGCCGCGTCCGCGCGTCAGGCCTTCGCCGATCTCCTTGAGGAAGCGCTCCGGGTACTGCCCCGCGACGATCGCGTCGTCGACGACGAACGTCTGGAGCTCCGTGCCGGCGTCCTTCGCGGCCGAGGCGACGTCGTTGCGCGCGAGCGCCTCGGCGCGCGGGAGCCACTTGCCCTCGAACTCCTCGAGCCCGTGGAGCCGGTTCCTCTCCGCCGGCGTCATCCACTTGCCGTTCTCGAGGACGAGGCCCGCGTCGAGCTTCGCCTTCTCCTCGGGCGTGACCCAGCGCGATCCTCCCGATTCCGCGGGGCCGTCGTAGCGGACGAGGCCGCGCGCGAGCATCTCGTCCTCCTGGTCCTTCGCCATGCGCGCGTCGCGCTGCTCGGGCGTCATCCACTCGTTCTTGTACTGGACGTGGCCGAGCCAGCCGTGCGCGCCGGCGTGGTCCTTGTCGAGGGCGATCGCGCGGTTCATCAGGCGCTTCGCCTCGCCCTTCGAGACGTTCTTCTCGGCCCACAGCCCGACCTGGAACATCTCCTCGGCGGTCTTCGCCGCGGCCTCGCGCTCGGAGAGCTGCTGCGCCTTCGACTTGCCGCGCTCGATGTTCACGACGTCGGCGCGCGCGTACTCCGTCTCGCCGAAGCTGGTCTTGATGCGGATCTTGTCCGCGGTCTCCGAGACGATCGTGCCGTCGACCCGCCGGCCGTCCTTCAGGACGAGGACGTCCGCCGCCGCCGTCGCGACGAGCAGGAGGACGACGAGCAGGAACCAGGCGCCCCGCATTCCGGTAGAGGCTAACCCCCTGCGTCGTTCGCGGCGAGGTCGGGCGGCTCGGCTTCGGCCGCTGCGGTTCCGCCGGGGCGGAGGAGACCGTACTTGTCGAGCTTGCGCTGGAGCGCGAACCGGCTGATCCCGAGCTCGGACGCGGCCTTGCTCTTGTTGCCGCGAGCGCGGGACAGCGCCGTCTCGATCGAGCGGCGCTCGAGGTCGGCGACCGCCGCGCGGATGTCTCCGGAGCCGGACGAGGCCGGGCCGGCCGCGCCGGCGGGCGGGCCGCGCAGGCTGCGGCGCTCGACGACCGAGCGCGACAGGTGGTCGACCTGGGCCTCGCCCTGGGCCAGCACGATCAGGCGGCGCATCTCGTTCTCGAGCTCGCGGACGTTGCCCGGCCAGTCGTGCGAGACGAGCGCGGCGAGCGCGTCCTGCGAGAGCGTCGGCGCGGGGCGGTCAGCCTCGCGCGCCGCGCGCGACATGAGGTGCTCGGCGAGCAGCGGGATGTCGTCGCGCCGGTCGCGCAGCGCGGGCATGTGCACGGAGAGGACGTTGACGCGGTAGAAGAGGTCCTCGCGGAACGTGCCCGCGCGCACGAGCTGCTCGAGGTCGGCGTTGCTCGCCGCGAGCAGGCGCACGTCGACCGTGACCTTCTGGTCCGAGCCGACCGGACGGAACTCGCCTTCCTGGAGAACGCGCAGCAGCTTCTTCTGCATCTCCGGGCTCATGTCCCCGATCTCGTCGAGGAACAGCGTGCCGCCGTCCGCCTGCTCGAGCAGGCCGCGCTTCTGCCGGTGCGCGCCGGTGAACGCGCCACGGGCGTGGCCGAACAGCTCGCTCTCGAGCAGCGCGTCGGGCAGCGCGGCGCAGTTCTCGGTGACGAATGCCTTCGCCGCGCGCGGGCCGTTGAAGTGGATCGCGCGCGCGATCATCTCCTTGCCGGTGCCGCTCTCGCCCTGGATCAGGACCGGCAGGCTCGAGTCGATGATCCGGTCGAGCTGCTGGAAGACCTTGTGCATCGCGTCGGACGCCCCGACGATCGAGCTGTAGTCGTAGCGCCCGCGCTCGCGGCCGAGCTCGGCGCGGACGACGGCCAGCTCGCTGTCCTGGTCGCGCACCTTGCGGCCGAGCTCGGTGTTCAGACGCTCGATCTGGCGCCGCGTCTCGGACAGGCGCTGGTTCCGCGCGCGGACGTCGGCCAGGAGGCGCGCGTTGCGGATCGCGATGGCGGCCTGGTTCGCGAGCAGCTCGGCGAGGTCGAGGTCGTCCTGCGAGAAGGCCGACTGCTGCAGCCGGTGGTCGACGTAGAGCACGCCCTCGGTCTTGTCGTCGATGCGGATCGGGAGGCACAGCACCGAGCGCAAGCGCAGGTCCTCGACGCTCTGCATGCCGCTGAAGCGTTCGTCGCGGCCGGCGTCGACCGAGAGCAGCGGACGCCCGCTGCGGAACACCTGTCCGGCGATCCCGAGCGAGAGGCGCGAGCGCGGGAGCGGGATCTCGGCGCGGTCGAAGCTGCGCGCGACGCGGACGGTCATCGCGGCCACCTCGCCGGGTTCGTCGGAGGGCGTCCCGTCCGCGGCGGCCTGGACGTCTTTCGGTTCCGCGGAGAGCAGCAGGAACCCGCGCTCGCCGCCGACGAGCGCGACCGCCGAGTCGACGATCAGGCGCAGCAGCTTCTCCGGATCGGTCTCGCGCGCGAGCTCGCGGCTGATGCGCGCGAAGACGAGCAGGTCGTCGCGCGTGCGCGGCGTCTCGCCCGACAGCGTGCGCATGCCGACCTCGGCGAGGTCGGCCTCGGGCTCGATCGGCTGCGTGTCGTTGGGATGATCGACGTCCTCGTCGCCCGAGACCGGCTCGAGCAGGATGCGCGCTCCGCCGACCTGCAGGCGGTCGCCCTGCTCGAGCAGCTTGCGCGTCACCTTCGTCCCGTTGACCGAGGTCCCGTTGGCCGAGCCGAGGTCGATGACCCAGACTCCCTCCGGCCCGGTCTCGATCCGGCAGTGGTGGCGCGAGACGAGCGTGCTCGTCAGACGGATGTCGTTGTCGACCGCGCGCCCGACCGAGATCACCGGGCGCTCGAAATCGACTTCGGACCGGACTCCCTCCTCGACGACCGTGACCTTCATCGGAGTTGATGTAGAGTGGGTGGATCCTGTGTGAAAGCGCACGACAGGCCCAGACTACCTTCATCGTCCGTTCGGTAACCGCACAGTCGAGGAATCCCTTGCCGAAACCCGAAGGATCCGTCTGGTATGGCCGCGGGCTGCGCTTCGAGTGCACCGGCTGCGGGAACTGCTGCCGCAACCGGGGCGAGTACGCCTTCGTGTACCTGACCGGCCGCGACGTCGCGGCGATCGCGGGATTCCTGAAGCTCTCGCGGCGCGAGTTCCTCGAACGTCACTGCACGAAAGCGGACGGCGCGGTCAGCCTGCGCATGGACGCTCCGGCGTGCGAGTTCCTCGGGGCGGACAACCGCTGCGCGATCTACCCGGTGCGCCCGAAGCAGTGCGCGACCTGGCCCTTCTGGCGCGAGAACCTCGAGAAGGCGGTGTGGGAGGACGAGGTCGCGAAGGACTGCCCGGGAATCGGCCGCGGCAAGCTCCACTCGCGCGCGGAGATCGAGGCGATCGCGCGCGAGGACGCCGAGTGGTACGGCGTCGACTAGGGATCGAACCGGCGTCGCAGGTGCGGCGGGACGACGGGACAGGCCTGCTCGGGGCGGGCGAACAGCGAGAAGCGCACGCGAGCGACCGCGTCGTAGCCGAGGTCGAGGAGGAACGGCGGGACGATCGACAGCGCGATCCCGACCGCGCGCCACAGACCTCCCAGGCGCGCGAGCACGTGGCGCGACGCGCGCGATCGGATCAGCACCCGCCCGTCTCCGGGGAGGACGACGAACGTGTCGGGGAGCTGCCTCCTCGCCTCGGCGGGCATCGCGCTCGCGAACGTCGCGCCCTGGAGCGGCGCGAAGCGGAACGCCCGGCCGCTGCGGTCCTCGGCCAGCGCGAAGCGCACGAGCCGGTGGCACAGCCCGCACGTCCCGTCGAAGAAAACGCGCGCGGGTTCCGATCCGCGAAGGCGCGGCAGCCAGCCCGGGTCCAGCGTCGCGAGGTGCACGAGCGCGAGCGCGAAGGTCCACGGCGCCGGCGAGAGGTTCCTGCGCTCCCAGATCTCGAGCAGCAGCGCCGCCGTCCACCACCACGGTCGCGCGCGGCGGTCGAGGAGCAGCGCGAAGACGGCGCCGACCGGGATCCACCACGTCGCATGGAGGGCGCGCCCGCCCTCGACGGCGTCGCCCATCAGCTTCGCCATCACGCCCCCGCCGAGCGAGGCCTGGTCGGCTGCGAACACGGCGCCGAACAGCATCCAGCGCGCGGCGTAGTTCCAGTCCGGCAGGATCCAGTTGCCGCCGGGATCGCCGCGGCCGCGCGCCTCGAGCGAGCCGAACGGGGCGCGCCGCGTCAGCGCGTGGAGGACGAGCAGCGTCGCGACCGCCCATGCGTTCGGTCCGACGTGCAACGCGATCCACTGGATCGCGAGCAGGAGCGCCGCGAACCTGTCCTTCCAGCCGACGAGGAGCGCGAGGCAGAGCACGGCGGCGACCGCGGTCGGAATTCCGACGCCGATGCGCGCCGTTTCGAGGAGCACCGCGCCGGCGAGGACGGCGCGCCACACGCTGTACTGTCCGCCGGTCCAGGAGTGTTTCAACTGCCCGAATATCGCGGCTTGCGCTTCTCGGCGAACGCGGCGAGGGCTTCCAATCGGTCGCGCGTCGGCAGCACGAGCTCGTAGCAGGACGCTTCCACCGCCAATCCCTTCTCGAGCGGCAGCTCGCAGCCCTCGTCGATCGCGCGCTTCGCCGCGCGCACCGCGACCGGCCCGTTGTCGGCGATCGTGCGTGCGAGCTCGAGCGCGGTGTCGCGCAGCTTTCCGACCGGAGCCAGCCGATTCACGAGGCCGATGCGCTCGGCCTCCGGCGCGTCGATCTTCCGCCCGGTCAGGATCAGGTCCTTCGCGCGCGAGCGCCCGACGAGGCGCGGCAGCCGCTGCGTCCCGCCCGCCCCGGGCAGGATCGCGAGCGTCGTCTCGGTCAGGCCGAACTGCGCGTGCGGCGCGGCGACGCGCAGGTCGCAGGCGAGCAGGAGCTCCATCCCGCCGCCGAACGCGAACCCGTTGACGACCGCGATCGTCGGCTGCGGCAGCGACTCGACGTCGTCCATCGTCCGGCGGATGTTCTTCACGAACTCGGGCACGCGCTCGGGCGGCATCGTGCGCCGCTCCTTGAGGTCGGCCCCGGCGCAGAAGGCCTTTTCGCCCGCGCCCGTGATCAGCACCGCGCGGATCGAGAGGTCCTCGCGCAGCGTCTCGCACAGCGTTCGCAGCCGCTTCAGCGTCGGGAACGAGAGGCAGTTCATCACCTCCGGCCGCGCGATCGTGATCCACGCGAGGTCGCCTTCGCGCTCCGACACCACGAGCTCGGGGAGATCGGGGACGTCGGCGGGGAATTCGCTCGCGACCTTGGCCATCCGATCAGCGTAGCAATTCCACCGCCGCCGACGCGACGTCCGCGGGCGCGAGGCGGCGCATGCACGCGTGGTTCGGATCGCCGGGGATCGGACAGACCTCGCGGTGGCACGGACCGCAGGGAACCTCGACCGAGAGCACGCGCGTGCGCGGCCCGTGCTCGGCGGTGTGCCGCGGATCGGTCGGGCCGCACACCGCGACGCAGGGCACGTCGAGCGCCTCGGCGAGATGGCGCGGGCCGCTGTCGGGGCCGAGAACCAGCTTCGCCGCCGACGTCAGCGCGACGAGCTCGGGCAGCGTCACCGCCGGCTGGTCGAGCAGGATCGTGCGCGCGAGGGCGCAACGAGCGGCCGTCGCGCGCGCGTTCTCCTCCTCGCCCGTCGCGCACGCGATCACGATCGGCAGCGGGAGGCGCTTCGCGAGGTCGTCGAGCGCCGCCGCGAACCGTTCGGCCGGGTAGCGCTTCGCCGAATCCGGCCGCGCGCCGGCGTTCGCGAGCACGAAGGGCTCGCCCGCCCCGAGGCCCGCGCGCGTCAGGCGCACGTCGATCGCGAGCCGCGCCTTCTCCGACGCCAGGATCCGCGGCCGGCGGCTCGCGACCGGCGCGCCGATCCAGGACAGGAGCTCGGCGCACGCCGCGCCGAACGGACGCGGCATCCGGCGCGGGAACCGGCCCGCCCGTCCGAGCCCGAGCGGCACGCCCCCGCGCTCTGCCGCGGGCGTGAACGGGTGCGTCAGCAGCAGTCCGCGTCCGCCGCTCGCGAACCCCGCGCGCAGCGGGATCCGCGCCGAACAGGCGCGCCGCGCCGTGCGGAACGAGCCGTCGAGGAGGATCGCCGAGTCGTGCTCGCGCCACGGGTGCGCCGACTCGGGCTCGCGCTCCGACGTCGGCAGCCGGTGCGCGAGCGGGAAACGCCCGTCGAGGAGCTCGAGCAGCCGCGCCGGTCCGGCGAGCGAGACGCTGCCGGTCGTCGGCGAACGCTCCTGCCGCTCGCACAGCGCGCGGATCGAGGGCTCGGCCATCACGAAGTCGCCCAGCCACGAGGGCACGCGGACGAGGACGCGGTCGGCGAGGGACAAGCGGCCGGTCATGACGCGCCGAGCACGTGGAGCGCCGCGCGGACGACGGCCTCGGGCGCGAGGTCCTGCAGGCAGCGATGGTGCCCGAGCGGACAACGCTTGCGCAGGCACGGCGCGCACTCGAGGCCGTCGACGCGCGCGACGGCCGCGAGCTCCAGCGAGGTCGCGGTCACCTCGGGGAAGTTCGGCCCCATCACCGTGACGCACGGAACGTCGAAGGCAGCCGCGTACCAGCGCGGGCCCGAATCGCCGACGAGAAGCAGGCGGCAGTCGCGGACGAGCGCCTTCAAGCCTTCGAGGTCGCGCTCCTCCTCCGCGAGCGACACGGCCGGCGTCTTGCACGCGCGCGCGACGGCGTCGACGAGCGCCTCCTCGCCCGGCCCGCCGGTGACGACCGCGGTCCAGCCGCGCAGCGCGGCAAGGTCGTCGAGCGCGGCGGCGAATCTCTCCGGCGGCCAGAGCTTCGCCGATCCGAACGCGGCGCCCGGGCAGCACAGGACGTAGCCCGCGTCGAGGTCGACGCCGCGCCGCGCGAGCAGCGCGCGCTGCGCCTCGACGACCGCCGGCCGGACGTGGAGACGCGGATGGAGATCCGGCACGAGGATCCCGAGCAGCCCCGCCGCGTCGCGCTGGAGGTGCGCCGAGGGAACGGGCAGGCGCCGTCCGTCGCGCGTCGGGGGGATCGCGGCGTGCGTCAGCAGCGCGCGCCGGCCCGACGCGGTCGTGCCCGCTCGCACCGGCACGCCGGCCCGAAAGGCGCGCCACGCCGCGCCGAGCGAATTGGTCAGAAGGAGCACCGCGTCAGGCTTCGCCTTGCGGTACGCCTCGATCTCCTCGGCATCGGACCCGATGCGCACGAGCCGCGCTTCGCACGGTCCGTCGGCGAGCACACCGGAGAGATGCGCGCGGACGATGATGCGCGCATCCGGCCAGCGCGGGCTCGCGATCGCCGCCTCGAGGACCGGCGTCGCCATGACGAGGTCCCCGACCCAGTTCGGCGCGCGGATCGCCAGCGTGCCGGGCATCTGGGAACGCCTAGACGCCCGCTCGCTCGTCCTTCGGGACGTGCGACGACAGCCGCTCGGCCTTGGCGACGACCGCGCGCGCCCAGCTTCGGCGTTCGGCGCGATCCCGGACGCCGCGGCGGTCGAGATAGCCGGCGAGGAAGCGCAGCTTCTCGCGCGGACCGACGCGCGCCGGGCACGAGCAAGCGAGCGCCGCCAGGTCCTTCACGAACCAGCGGCGCCTCACGTTCCGCCCGCGTCGCGCGCGTCCGACGTCGATCATCACGAGCTCCGGGCCGCCTTCGACGCGCGGCCAGGGGACGAGGAAGTGCTGGAGGTAGAGATCCCGGTGGTGCCAGCCGCGCTCGTGCAGTCGGACCACGACGTCGAGCAGCGCCATCGCGGCGATGCGCCGCTCCCGCGCGTCCGCCCGCGCGGCGAGCTCGCGCAGCGTCTCGCGATGCGAAACGTGCTCGAGGACGACCAGGCTGCGCGAGCCGAGCCCGAGCAACCCCGCACGCTCCACGGCCCACGTGATCGGCAGCGGCACGGGAAGGCCGTCCGCGCGCAGGGCCTCGAGCACCGCGAACTCGCGCCGTCCCGACGGCCGGGTCTTCCCCGCGCCGAGCGTGCGCTTGACGACGACCTTCGACCCGCCGACCTCCCAGGCGAAGGTCTCGCGCCCGCCCGAACGGCGCAGGAACCGCGGCGGGCGGACGTCGAGGAGGCCGGCCGGAAAGGCCGCCGGAGGGCGAAGCTTCACGTCGTTCATGGAGGTCGAGTCCCGGGCCGATCCTAACCGCTCGCAACCCGGCAGGACTGCCTTTATCCTCTTCGGCCCGTTCCCGCGCCGGACGCCGACTTTCTCCGCGCGCGATCCTCCGACAACCGCCAGAATCCTCCGCATGTCGACCGCCTCCGCCGCGACGGACCCGAAAGCGCTCCAGGACGAGTTCAACCCCTTCCTCTCGATGGCGAAGGGGTTCGACACGGCCGCCGACCACCTCGGCCTCGACGAAGGCGTGCGCGAGGTGTTGCGGCGCCCCGATCGCGAGCTGACGGTCGCGATCCCGGTGAACATGGACGACGGCTCGCTGCGCGTCTTCACCGGCTACCGCGTGCAGCACAACTTCTCGCGCGGGCCGTGCAAGGGCGGCATCCGCTACGCGCCCGACGTCAACCTCGACGAGGTGCGCGCGCTGGCGGCCTGGATGACCTGGAAGTGCGCGGTCGTCGACATCCCCTTCGGCGGCGCCAAGGGCGGCGTGATCTGCGATCCGCGGCAGCTCTCGCAGGTGGAGCTCGAGCGCATCACGCGCCGCTACACCGCCGCGATCATGGACATCATCGGGCCCGACCGCGACGTGCCCGCGCCGGACGTCAACACGAACGAGCAGACCATGGCCTGGATCATGGACACCTACTCGATGCACGTGCGGCGGACGACGACGGCGATCGTCACGGGCAAGCCCTTGGCGATCGGCGGCAGCCGCGGGCGGCACGAGGCGACCGGGCGCGGGGTGATGCTGATCTGCCGCGAGGCGCTCAAGAAGATCGGCTTGCGCCCCGAGAACGCGCGCGTCGTCGTGCAGGGCTCGGGCAACGTCGGCGGGATCGGCGCGATGCTCCTCCACCGCGAGGGCTACCGCGTGATCAGCATGAGCGACATGTACGGCGCGATCGTCGACGAGAAGGGCCTCGACGTGCCGGCGGTCCTGGCGCACCTGAAGAAGACGAAGAAGCTCGAGGGCTTCCCCGGCGCGCGAACGATCTCGGGCGGGACGGAGCAGCTCGAGCTCGACTGCGACGTGCTCGTGCCGGCGGCGGTCGAGAACCAGATCACGACGAAGAACGCCGACCGCATCAAGGCCAAGCTCGTCGTCGAGGGCGCGAACGGCCCGACGACGTTCGCGGCGAGCGAGATCCTCGACAAGCGCGGCGTCGTCGTCGTGCCCGACATCCTCGCGAACGCGGGCGGCGTGACGGTGTCGTACTTCGAATGGGTCCAGGACCGGATGGGCTACTTCTGGACCGAGGAGCGCGTGAACACGACGCTCGAGCAGATCATGGTCAAGTCGTTCGCGGACGTCGACGCGGTCGCGAAGCGCTACCGCGTGTCGCTGCGGATCGCGGCGTACATCCTGGCGATCGACCGCGTCGCGTCGGTGTACCGGATGCGCGGCGTCTTCGCGTAGCGCAGACGATGATCACGCAAGCAACCTTCGGCGCCGAGTTCGACGACCCCGTCCCGGGCACCCAGTCCGCGGACGAAAACCCGTTCGCGACGATGATGTCGAGCTTCGACGAGGCGGCGCGGCGCCTCGGCCTCGACCCCGGGCTCTACGCGATCCTGCGCAAGCCCGACCGCGAGGTGCACGTGTCGGTGCCGGTGCCGCTCGACGGCGGCGGGCTCGACGTCTACGACGGATTCCGCATCCAGCACAACGCCGGCCTCGGGCCCTACTTCGGGCCGCTGCGCATCCAGGCCGGCCTGACGGTCGACGAGCTGCGCGCGCTCGCGGGCTGGATGACGTGGAAGTGCGCGGTGCTCGACATCCCCTTCGGCGGATCGGCGGGCGGGATCCGCATGGACCCGGCGGCGCACAGCCGCGTCGAGCTCGAGCGCGCGGTGCGGCGCTACGTCAGCACGCTGCTCTCCGACATCGGCCAGGACCACGACGTCTTCTCGTCCGACATGACGACCGACGAGGCCGTGATGGCGTGGGTGATGGACACGGTGTCGATGCACTCGCGCTTCACCGAGAACGCGGTCGTGTGCGGCAAGCCGCTCGCGCTCGGCGGGACGGCGGGCCACTCCGACGCGGTCGCGCAGGGGCTGAAGCTCGTCGTCGCGCAGGCGCTGGCGCTGACGAAGCTGCCGGTCCCCGCGCGGGTCGTGATCCAGGGCGCGGGCGCGCGCGGCGGGAACCTCGCGCGCCTCCTGGCCTCCGAACATCGGATCGTCGGTCTTTCCGACGTCAACGGCGCGCTGTACTCGGAGAAAGGGCTGGACGTGAAGTCGATCCTCGCCTGGCGCGCCGAGCACGGCGATCTCCGCGGCGCGAGCGGCGCCTTCGAACGGATCAGCAACGAGGAGATGCTGCGCCGGCCGTGCGACCTCCTCGTTCCCTGCGCCGTCGACACGACGGTGAACCAGAAGAACGCGCGGGGCGTGCAGGCGAAGCTGGTCGTCGAGGGCGCGCACGGCTCGGTGTCGTCGCAGGCCGACAGGATCCTCGAGGAGCGCGGCGTCGTCGTCGTGCCCGACATCCTCGCGACGGGCGGGGGCGCGATCGTCAACTACTTCGAGTGGGTGCAGAACCGCGCCGGCTACTCGTGGGACGAGCCGCGCGTGCACAAGCGCCTGGCGCGGATGATCGAGTCGGCCTGGACCGAGGTCGCGGGCATCGCGAAGGAGCAGAAGGTGCGCCTGCGGATGGCGGCCAACATGCTCGCCGTGCGGCGCGTGTCGCAGGCGGATCGCCTGCGCGGGCTGTACGCGTGACTTCCTACGGCGGCGTCAGGACGACGCGCAGCCAGCGCTCCCACTCGCGGAACGTGCCGTCCTCCTCGAGCGCGCTGCTCGGCCCGATCTTCCAGTCGCGGTAGCGCACCTCCGCGCGCGTCGGCTTCGTGCGCATCGACGCGTAGACGGACCCGTTCGCGTTGCTCGTGCCGACCTCGACGCCGTCGAAGAGGATCCGCGCGCCCTCGATCGGCTTGCCGTCGGTGCCGCGCACCATGACCTCGGTGCCCCAGCCCTCGTGCAGCCGCGCGTCGACCGTCCACTCCTTGTCGCCGCGGTACACCTCGTTCTCGGTCGCCCAGAACGGCGCGCGCCCGGGCGCATCGACGCGCACGATGAGCGCGGCGTTCGTCGGCAGTCCCTCGAACACGCACTCGCCGTTCTCGAGGCTGTCGCGGACCCCGACGGGCTTGCCCGTGCGCGTCACCAGCACCTCGACGCGCGCGCCGGGCACGGGCTTGCCGCTCGTCTCGTCCGCCGCGCGCACGCGCAGGCTCACGGACGGCGTGTCGTCCTCGATGCGGCAGACGATCTCCTGGTCCGCGGGCTGGACGACCGTGTCCTTCGGCGTCGTCGGGTAGAGGTCGTTGATGTTGAGGTCGAGGCGGTAGTCGCGCACCTCGAGGTTCTCGAGCACGACGCGCCCGACGCGCCGGCCGCCCTCGTCGTCCCACTGGACCTTCCCCGAGGCCGGCGCCTTTCCGCCGCGCACGGGCATCAGCGAGACCGCGACCGGCTTCGAGTAGCGTCCGGTCGCGCTCTCGACGCGCACGCGCAGCGACGCGCGCGGCACGAGCGAGGCGGCGAGGCGGATCTCCTTCTCCTCCCGGCGACCCGCGACGATCGTGACCGCCGTCTCGTACGGCTGCTGACCGTCGGCCTCGATGCGCACGCCGTAGACGCCGGGCGCGAGCTGCGGCGCGTCGAACGCGCCGTCCTTCGCCGTGACGACCATGCGCGGCCGGTTGTCCTTCGAGTCGAAGGTCGCGCCGCGCGCGAGGACCTGGACCCACTGATTCGAGACCGGCTCGCCCTTCGCGGTGAGGACCTTCCCGGAAAAACGGCCGCACTCCTTGAGCCGCACGTTCACGGGCGGATCGCGTTGCGAGTCGAGTGTCGGGATCTCGACGCGCCCGACCCAGAAGCCGTCGTCGCTCGAGAGCTCGAGGCTCCACGGCGGTCCGCCGCCGAGCCAGGCCGCGCACGCGCCGAAGCGTGCCCAGGGCAGGCCGCCGGTCGAGCGCACGCGCGCGAGGGCACGGTCGAAAGCCTTGCGCGCGTCGGCGCAGCGCAGGCGCAGCGCGAAGTCGGTCGCGGCGAGGCCGGCCGGGACGTCGAAGGTCACGGTGAAGGTCGGGCCGCAGGGAACGGGGAGATCGATCGACTTCAGCTCGGCGCCGACGTCGACCTCGACCCTCGCGATCGACGCCTGCGCGAGGCGGAACTCCGCGCGGCGCGTCTGCACGAGGTCCTCGGGCCCGAGCGCGTTCTCGAGGAGATCGAGATCGAGCGTGCTCCCCGCGACGGGAACGTCCTCGATCCAGCCGTTGTCGTCGGTCTCGAGCTCGGCCTTGGTGCCCGCGACGCGCGCGCGAAAGCGCGGGAGCGGGAGGTTGCCGTTCTTCTCGAGCAGCCGCACGCGCACGGTGCGTCCGGACGTCGCCGCGCGATTCGCGTCAGCCGACGACTCCTCCTTCGCCACGACTGGCGCCCGCGGCGCCGGGCGCTCGATCGTCGCGCCAGGTTCGAGCTTCGCCTCGGGCTTCGCCGGCGCCTCGGCCGTCTCGCGCTTCTCGATCTCGCGCGCCGGCGCCGTGTCGTGCCCGACGAGGAAGAAGAGCGCCGCCGCGAGCGCGAGGAGGAGCGCGAGGACGCCGATCAGCACGCGCGGCATGGACTCATCTTCCTTTCCCGACGTCCGAGGCGGAAGCGCGGACCCGCAAGTCCCACGCAAACCGCGCGGCGGCGAAGAACAGGGTCAGCGCGAGCAGGCGTTGCGCGATCGCGACGACGCTCTCGACGTGGATCAGCTGGTCGCCGATCACGCCGCCGGCGAGCGCGCCGCCCGCGAACCAGGCCGCCGTCGGGAGATGGAAGAGCCCGCGCTCGCGGTACAGCCAGAGCGAGTGCCACGAGTTCACCACGGACATGGCCGTGCTGCACGCGCGCGCGGTCGCGTAGCCGATCCCCTGCACGCCGAGGAACAGGCCCGGCACCGCGACGAGGCCGCCGCCGATCCCGAGGATCGGGGAGACGATGCCGGCGACGAAGCCGACGGCGGCGACGCCGAACGCGCGCGAGACGGTGATCGCGGCGACGCCGCCCCCGGTCGCGTGGTGCGCGGGCGCGAGCAGCACGTAGAGGCCGACGACGACGAGCGCGCCGCAGAACACCTTCTTCAGGCCGCGCGCGTCGAGCTTCCGCGAGACGGCGTAGCCGATCCACGTGCCGGCCAGGCTCGCGCCCGCGAGGATCGCCCACACGCGGACGTCGAACGCGGTGTCGGGATGGAAGAGCTCGGAGACCGTCGCGCTCGTGGTCGACGCGGCGACGAGCACGAGCGAGTTCGCGACCGCGGCGCGCATCTCCATCCCGTACGCGTAGTGCAGCAGCGGCACGGCGAAGATCCCGCCGCCGATCCCGCACAACGTGCTCCACGCGCCGATCGCGACGCCGAGCAGCGCGAGCGCGAGGGAGCGCCTGCTCATGCGGGCCGGCGCCCGCTCATCGCCGCACGATCTCGCTCGTCGAGCGTACCTTCGGGCCGCCGCAGATCGCGATCTCGATCCCGAGCTCGCGGTCGACCGCCGCTTCGGGCACGGTCTCCTGCGTGTAGTCCGAACCCTTCGCGTGCACGTCGGGGCGCAGCTTGCGCAGCGTCATCTCGAGATCCCGCTCGCCGAACGACGTCACCGCGTCGACGCAGCGCAGGGCGAGCAAAACCTCGGCACGCTCGGCGAGCGGGACGATCGGCCGGCCGGCGCCCTTCAGCGCGCGCACGGACGCATCGTCGTTCAGCGCCACGACGAGGTAGTCGCCCTTCGTCCGCGCGTCCTCGAGATAGCGCACGTGCCCGACGTGCAAGAGGTCGAAGCAGCCGTTCGCGAGCACGACGCGCTTCACGCGCCCGGATCTCCGCGACGCGTCGAGGTGCGCGGCCAGGGCGCCGCGTTCCCACAGGCGCGGCGAAGTCATGACTTCGATCCGGACCGCCGCACGGCCGGCGGCGCGTTGCGCATCGCCTCGGCGAGCTGGGCCGGCGAGCACACCGCGGCACCGTGCTCCATCACGACGACGCCCGACGCGGCGTTCGCGAGAACCATCGCGTCGGCCGGCGGGATCGCCGCCGCGAGCGCAAGCGCGAAGACGGCGGCCGCCGTGTCGCCGGCACCGCAGACATCGGTGACTTCGCCCGAGCCCGAGGCCTCGACCGCGGTACCGTCGGCGGACAGGCCCTCGCCGAAGAGCGCCATGCCGAGGTTGCCGCGCGTGACGAGGAGGAAGCGGCAGCGCGCGCGCGCAACAAGCTCGGCCGCGGCGCGGCGCAATTCGGCGGGGTCGTCGAGGCGCTCGGGCTCGCGGTGCGTGAAGCGCGCGAGCTCCTCGACGTTGGGCGTGATCGCGGTGAGGCCGGGGAACACGTCGATGGCCGCGCGCGGATCGAGGACGACGACCCTGCCCGCGCGCGCGAGCTCGGCCGCGACGGCGCCGACCTCTGCGCCCGCCAGGCCGTATTCGTAGTCGGAGAGCACGATCGCGCTGAACGTCTTGCCCGCTTCGCGCAGGCGCGCGGCCGCGCTCTCGCGCGCCTCGCGGGCGACCGGCGCCTCGGGCTCGCGGTCGATGCGCAGGATTTGTTGGGGGCTGCGGCGCGGCTCGGCGGCCAGGACGCGGGTCTTCGTCGGCGTGGCGTAGCCGGTGAGGAACTCGACGCCGCCGACGTCGATCCCCTCGCGTTCGAGGAGCCGCACGAGATCCCGCCCGGCCGCGTCGCGGCCGACGACGCCGACGAGCGCGACACGCGCGCCGAGCGCGCGCAGGTTCCGCGCAACGTTCGCCGCGCCGCCCGCGCCGATCTCCTCGCCGACGTGGCGCAGCACCATGACCGGCGCCTCGCGCGAGAGCCGGCGCGGCTGCGCGTGCAGCCAGTGGTCGGCGATGAGGTCGCCGACGACAAGGACACTCAGCGCATCCATTCGGGACAGGAAGCCAGACGGGGTCACTCTGAAAACACTCTTACCACGGCTGGAGACACGAACTAGACGGGCGGCTTGCCCGCGTCTTTGAGCTTGGCGTTTAGCGCGTCACGCCTCTTCTTCGCCACATCGGGCTGCACGTAGTAGAAATCGAAGAGTTCCTCGAGCACTTCCAGGTTCCAGTCAGCCTCCCCCTCTTCTACATCGACGATGAGTCCGGTGGTCTTTGATTTCTGAGGGTGGGCAGCGAAATTGCCGATCTGCCGAACGGCGTGAAGGTCTGTCGCGATGTGACTCGGGACCTTGGTGAGCACTTCCTCAATTTGGTCGTACAGATCCTTCGACTTCACTCCGCCCTGTTCGACGAGAACCGCTTGCAGGCACCTTCTTGACAATGCAGCGCTCGCCTTCGGGCTTAGCGGTAGGACCAGACATGCTTCTGCAAAGTCAGCGGCCACTCTCGGCGCAACCTGACTTGGCGCCGGCGCTCGACTCCCTACAAGCGGCCAAACAACATGTTCGGTGGGCACGCCCCAACCAGCCCCTGCAGCTCGTCTGATACTCAAGCACGCAATTGCTCGGAGACAATGCGGGCATTCGGATCCGGTGACCATGATCCGCTCGCTCCTCGCACCAAACGTCGCGTCGGAATGGCCGTACTCATTGCGGGCTCCAAGAAACTGAACGACGGTTTGGCAGTGCGGGCACTTTGCTCGTTCATCGGGTCCGTACTTCGTCATGGCGCTTCCGGAAAGCTTCTGCGGGGGATGGTACTGCAGTTCGTACGGCTAGCAGACTTCCGAGGCGGCGGCCGCGAGAGCGACCTCGCGCAGCTCGGCGACGGGCTTGGCCGAGGCGGTATGCCACTCGATCCCCGACTCTTCTGCCAGGAACCAGTCCGAGCGCACGCCCATGAACGCGTTGTAGCGGATCGCGTAGTGCAGCTCGCCCGCGGCGACGCACGCGTCCGAGAGCTCGCGGTCGATCGCGCGCACCTTCGGCCTGAACGCGGACCATTCGGACGCGTTCATCGCGAGCAGGTACTCGACGAGCGGCCGATATCTCCGCGCCGCCGGCGCGGGGCGCCAGCGGTCGAGCCGGCTGTTGACGAACCACGGCATGCACGCGCCGAGCTGGTCGACGAACAGGTTCTCCTCCGGGCCGAAGTCGAGGATCGACCCCTCGGTGAACGTCGTCAGCGCCTTCTCGTCGTCCTTCAGGTACCCGCCCTCGACCGTCATCCTCCACGAGTCCGTGCCGGGGAACGGATAGAAGAAGGAGGTGCGGAAGCGGCCGATCATCGACTCCGCGAGCACGTCGACGGTCTCCCAGCGTTCCGCGCGCGTTTCCGTCGGCAGCCCGACCATCACGAACCCCGACGAGTGCAGCTTCCAGCGCTCCGCCGACGCGACCGTCTCGAGGACGTCCGTGTGCGTCATGAAGCGCTTGAGCACTTCCTTGCGCACGCGCAGCGAGCCCGACTCGATGCCGAGCTTCAGGATCCTGCAGCCCGCGCGCCCGAGAGCCTGCGCGACGCGGTCGTCGAGGCGCTTGACGTGGCTGTTGACGACGAACGGGACGCCGATCCCCGACCTCTCGTACGCCTCGCAGAACGCGAGCGCGTGCGGCACGTTGTAGGTGAAGAGGTCGTCGTCGAGGATGAACGTCCCGATCCCGCGGTAGCGCGCGAGCACGTTCCGGATCTCGGCGATCATCTTGTCGTAGGGCCGGAAGCGGAAGAAGCCGATGCCGGCGACGTTGCGGCCGAGCTCCTCCTTGTAGCGGTCGACGATCTTGTGGTTCAGGCAGTACGTGCAGCGGTACGGGCAGCCGCGCGACGTCATCAGCCCGAACCAGCCCTGCTTCTGGTCGGTGATGCGCTGCGTGTCGAAGAGCGCGTAGTCGGGCTCGGGGAGCTCGGCGAAGTCGGGGAACTCGCCGACCGGGTTCCGCGTCCACGCGTCGCCGTCGCGCGAGTGGAAGTTCGAGACGTCGCGAGGAGTCTCGCCGGCTTCGACGCGATCGACGAGCTCGAGCAGCGCGTCCTCGCACTCGCCGACGCCGACGTGGTCCCACGCGCCGTCGGCCGCGACTTCTTCCGGCACCATCGTCGGGTGGATGCCGCCGACGACGAGCGGCGGGAGGGCGATGCCTTCGCGCGCGGCCTGCTCGCGCAGCCAGCGCGCCAGCTCGAGCCCGGGCCGGTACTGCTGCGTCAGGCACGAGAAGCCGATCAGGCCCGGCTTCCACTCCTTCACGATCGCGAGGATCTCCTCGCGCGTCGGCACCGGCGGCAGGTTCTCGTTCAGGTTGACGAGCCGCGTCTCGTGCCCCGCGCGCTTCAGCACCGCCGACAGCGACGCGAGCCCGTGGTTGAACCCCATCTGCGTGTAGAGGTTCGGGTAGACGAAGAGGACGCGCATGGGCCGGGGGCGAGGGCGACAGGATACGCGAGGATCGCGGGCCGGACGAAGCCCTAGTCCGGATCGCCCGTGAGCACCCACGCCGCCCAGTCGCGCACGGCGTGGACCGGTCGCCCGCTCGCGTCCCGCGCGTCGCGCATCTTTCGTTTCGCCTCCCACAGCGCCTGGTGCTTGGGCACTCTCTCCACCCACAGCCGGCGATAGAATTCGACCATCAGCTCGTTCGTCGCGTCGTCGGGCACCTTCCACAACGAAGTGATCACGCTGCGCGCGCCGGCCATCTGCAGGGCCTTCTGCAAGCTCGCGACACCCTGGCCCGCGCGGCGCTCGCCGACGTTCGTGTCGCACGCCGAGAGCACCGCGAGCTCGCAGCCCGACAGGTCGAGCGTCGCGATCTCGTCCGCCGTCACGAGGCCGGGCACGCGGCCGACGGCGTCCTCGGACAAGTTCGCGCCCGCGAACGCGAGGCCGCACAGGAGCATCGGGCTCAGGCCCTTCACCTGATCCCGACCGCTCGGGCGCAGGCCGAGACCGAGCTTCGAGTCGAGCGGCTCGGGATCGCTCCACGAAGGAATCGAGTCCGGGGCGAACCATCCGTGCGTCGCGATGTGCAGCCAGCGCGCGCGCGGGGCCAGCGCCAGGAGCTGCTCGCGCGTCGCGTCGTCCTGCTCGCGCAGATCGAGTCCCGCGTCGACGCCGAACCGATCGGTGAAACATCGGGCGACGCCGCGCGCTTCGGGGCCCGTTGCCGGGAGCCGGGAAAACCGGTTCGGATCCGCGTCCCCGCGCTGCACTCCGCCGTCCCGCACGCCGTAGTCGACGTCGCCGAACGCGACGAGCCGGCCGTCGCCCGCGCCGATCTCGGTGGTTCGCAGCAGCTCGGTGAGCGTCGTGCGCGTCTCGACCCGCCAGCGATCCCCGACGAGGGTCGACTCGTCGATCGGCAGGGCGTCGATCGGCACGAGATTGAGGACGTCGTCGAGGACGACGACGAGGCGCTCGGCTCCCGCGAGCGCGGGCAGGAGCGGGTCGAGCAGCCTCTCGCGCAGCGCGGCTCCACGAGCCGGAATGTTTGCGGGCGTTCCGGCGGACGAACCGGGGCGCGCTCCGACGCCGACGCCGCGAACGCCGCTCCCGGCGCCCACCTCGTCGCGCCACGCGCCGACGAGGTCGGCCAGTCGCTCGACCGGACCGAGATCGACCAGCGTGAGTCGTGCCGGCGCGGGCTCGTGGCCCGCGGCGCGCTTCGAGCCGCGCACCACGAACGCACACGAGTGATCGACCGCGTGCGGACCGCCGACGCCGCCCATGTTCCCGGCCCGGAAGCGCCGGAAAGCCACGGCCGCGTCGCCTTCCCCGAGAGCCGCCGCGAGGGCGTCGACGTCGGGCTCGAAGCTCATCGTCTTCCAGCCCGAGAGCGCGCGCGCCAGGTCGGCGAGATCGCGCTCGGCCGATTCGCGCTTCGTCCGCACGCGCTCGAACTCCGCGCTCGTCGTGCCGCCGCGGGCGACGCGCGCGAGCTCGGCACTCGCCGCGATCAGCGCCTCTCGCCGCGCGCGGTACTCGGGCGAGCCCGCGGCCCGGCGCGTGAACCCGGCGGAGACGATCGGCGCGCCGCGCGTCGTCTCCGACAGGAGGAGGCATTCCGGTTCGAGCTCGTGCAAGGGCTCCAGCGCGCCGGTGCCGAGCGCGAGCTCGAGCGCCAGGTCGAGGCAGGGTCCGAAGCTCGCTCCGCGCTCCTCCGCCTCGCGGGCCGTGCTGCCCAGGATCGCCGCGCGTGCCGCGCGCGTCTGGCTGCGACACATCGCGCGGACCAGGTCCACGCATCGGCCCCGGTCCTGCTCGGCGACGCGCGCGTCGCGCGCAGCGGTGCTCGCGATCGTCACGGCCAGGTTCCCGCGCGCGGTCTGCAGCGCCGGGTGGTCGTCGGGCAGGGTGCGGGAGCGGATCGCCCATACCTTTTCCTGGAGCGCTCGCGCGCCGGCGAGGTCGCCCTGCAGGGCCAGCGTCACGGCCAGGTTCTCGCGCGCGCTCTGGAAGTCGGGGTCCTCGTCGGGCAGCGTGCGCGAGTCGACCTCGAGCACCTGCTCCTGCAGAGCGCGCGCTTCCGCGAGCTCGCCCAGGTCCCGGAGCGTCGACGCCAACCCGTCGCGCGCCGATTGCAGCGCGGGATGGTCCTCGGGCAACGTGCGCGTCGACACCTCGAGCAGGATCACCTGCAGCCCGCGCGCGCCCTCGAGGTCGCCCAGCGCCCGGAGCGTCGCGGCGAGGTTCCCTCTCACCGTCTGCAGATCGGGATGATCGTCGGGCAGCGTGCGCGAGAAGACCTCGAGCACCTTCTCCTCCAGGACCCGCGCGCCGGCGAGATCGCCGAGCGACTTCAACGTGACGGCCAGGTTCGTTCGCGCGGCCTGCAGATCGGGATGATCGTCGGGGAGCTTTCGCGATCGGACCGCGAGGACGCGCTCCTCCAGCGCGCGCGCTCCCGCGAGGTCGCCGAGAGCCTTGATCGTCACGGCCAGGTTCTGCCGCGAGCCCTGCAGCTCGAGGTCGTCCTCGGGAAGCGTGCGCGCCTGGATCGCGACGATCGTCTCCTCCAGGACCCGGGCGCGGGCGAAGTCGCCCTCGACCTTGATCGTCAAGGCGACGATCTCGCGCGCCGCCTGGAGTCGAGGGTCGTCGTCGCGCAACGTGCGCAGGTCGACCTCGAGGGCCTGCTCCGCGAGCTCGCGCGCCCGCGCAACGTCTCCGAGCGCGCGCAACGTCTGGGCCAGGCTCGTCCGCACCGACTGCAAATCAGGATCGTCGTCGGGCAGCGTGCGCTCGAAGACCACGAGCGCCTGCTCCTGCTGGACTCTCGCGCCCTGAAGATCGCCGAGGATCCGCAGCGTGCTGGCGAGGTTGCACCGCGCCTTCTGCACGAGCAGGTCGTCTTCCGGCCGCGTCCGCGCGAGAATCAGGACGGCCTTCTCCTCGAGCGCGCGCGCGCCCGCGAGGTCGCCGAGCGCCTGCTTCGTGCTCGCGAGGTTCAGCCGCGCCTTCTGGAGATCGAGATGATCGTCGGGAAGCGTGCGCGCGCGGAACTCGAGGACGCGCCTCCACGCGGCGTCGGCCCGGGCCATGTCCTGCACGGCGTACGCCGAGCGACCCGCGGCGTCGAGAAGCTTCGACCACGCCTCGTCCTGCCGGTCCGCGGGCCGCGCGAGCAGCTCGTCCACGGTCGGCGCAGGCCCGGCTCCCGCGGCGGGATGTCTCGGCTCCGGACCCGGCGCGGAGGCGCACGAGACGATGAAGAGGAGAAGGAGCGAGCGGGCGAGCGGCATGCGAGCCACCGGGTTCGCCTACAGGCTCGCGTCGATCACGTCGGCGAAGTGCTTCGCCTCGAGCACCGCGGTCTCGAACGCCGGCAGCGCCCAGTTGTCCTGGTTCACGAACCACACGTGGTCGAGGTAGGGCGCGCGCAGCCGCGCCGCCGTGCCGTCGGCGATGAAGCGCGGGCGCGCGATCGGCATCGCGTGGCCCCAGCGCGCGATCCGCACCTGGCGCACGTCCGACGGCGAGAGGCCGCGCAGCGCGAGGACCTTGCGCACCTCGGCCGCGACCATCGGCGCGAAGACGTTCCACGCGTCGGGCGCGAGGATCTCGAACGGCGCGTGCTGCGACGGCATCGGCCAGTAGAGCGTCAGCACGCTGCGCGAGGCCGGCGAGGGCTGCGCGAAGTCGCCGCGCAGCACGTCCGCGACGCGGTGGTTCGCGGGCGGCGTGTCGATGTCCATCGGGTAGCTCGAGCTCCCGAGCAGGAAGACGTCGTAGTCGTCCGACACGATCGGCGCCGTGAGCAGCACGTTCGCGACGAGGTAGCTGACGGTCTGCACCTGGTGCATCGCGTCGAGCAGCTTCGAGTCGTGCGTGACGAGGTCGTGCAGCACGTACTTCGCGACGTGCTTCGAGCAGGCCATCACGACGCGGCGCGCGAGGAGGGAGCGGAAGCTCCCGTCCGGCTTCTTGTACGTCACCTGGATGCGGCCGCCCGGGGCACCGGTGTCCGCACGCACGTCGACCGCGCGCGTGCCGGGTCGCAGGCGCTCGACCTGATGTCCCGGGCCCGCGGTGTACTCCTGCACGAGCCGCCGCCACAGCTCGTCCGTCACGTACACGTTGCCGCCGGGGCAGACCCATCTCCCGAATTCCTCGGCGGCGATGAAGTTCCAGCCGCTCGCGGCGGAGATCTGCTCCCAACCCGCGTCGAACGAGGAGTAGCAGTACGACTGGATGCCGGCCGCGAGCGGAGCCGGCATCGGCATGCCCATGCGCGCCTCGAGGTCCTGGCGCAGCGTCTTCCCGTCGAGCTCGAGGATCCAGGCGTTGTCGCGCCCGTCGACGAGCGGGATGTCGGGGTAGCTGTCGTCGGCGAAGTACCGGACGATCTTCGCGTAGGCCTCGAACGCCTTGCGCACCTCGGGCGACTGGCCCGCGCCGCTCCAGAAGTCCTCGCGGATCACGCCGTTCACTTCCATCGGGTCGTGGCCGCCGGCGGATTCGCGGTGGACGTCGTCGAGGCCGAGCTCGCGGTAGAAGCCCTCGAGGAAGCTGCCTTCGTCGGGCGCGATGAAGTACGCGCCGCCGAAGCTGTAGCTCTCGTTGCCCCACGTCTCGCCCTGCGACACGCCGCCGAAACGCTGGCGCAGCTCGAAGAGCACCGGCCGCCGGTGGCGCAGGAAGTACGCGGTCGCGAGACCCGAGAGACCGCCGCCGACGATCGCGACGTCGACCTCCTCGTCGGGCGCGGGCGGCGCGCCGCCGGGGAAGACGTTCTCGGCGTGGTGGAACGGCACCGCGTTCGAGTCGAACGGATCGCCGAGGAATCCGGCGGCGAACGGCAGGCCGTCGACGATCGTCGACACCGGGTGCATCGCGACCGGCGCGAAGGGTCGCGAGAGGTCGAGCCACGGCGGCGTCGGGCTCGCGACGGCGCGCCCGCGCAGCACGCCGATCGGCAGCGCGCGTCCGGTGCGGCGCATCAGGCCGAGCGCCAGCGCGGTGAGCCCGAGCTTCGTGAATTCGCGGCGCGTGCGCATGCGGAGGCCGTGAACATGCTAACCGGCCTGCCTTTCCAGGTTCACATGGAGTAGGGTAGGCGCACTTCGCGTTTCCCCAGGTCCCGCACTCCAAACCCCATGCGCAACACGACGCTCTCGATCCTCGGCCTCGCGGCGCTCGCCGCCTGCACCTCGATGAACTCGAACGACGACACAGTGACGAGCGTGGCTCCGAGCACCGGCGCCACGAAGGGCAAGGCCGCGCAGGAGAAGGGGACGTTCCCCTACGCCGTGCAGCGCGCGACGCTCGACAACGGCCTGCGCGTCCTGATGATCCCGATGCCCGCGGGATCCTCGGGCGGCCTCGTGTCGTACTGGTCGATCGTGCGCACCGGATCGCGCGACGAGGTGGAGGAAGGCGTCACCGGCTTCGCGCACTTCTTCGAGCACATGATGTTCCGCGGCACCGAGAAGCTGCCCGGCCCGGCGTACGACCACATCGTGAACGGGATGGGTGCGGACGCGAACGCGTACACGACCGACGACTACACCGCCTATCACATGTCGTTCGCGAAGGAGGACATGCCGAAGGTCGTCGAGATCGAGGCCGATCGCTTCCAGAACCTCAAGTACGACGCGCAGCAGTTCAAGAAGGAGTCGGGGGCCGTCTACGGCGAGTACCGCAAGGGCCGCGTCTCCCCCTTCGAGGTCGCGGACGAGGCGATCCGCGACGCGGCGTTCGACAAGCACACGTACAAGCACACGACGATCGGCTTCGAGGCCGACGTCAAGCGCATGCCCGAGCAGTTCGACTACTCGAAGGGCTTCTTCCAGCGCTTCTACCGCCCCGAGAACGTCGTGATCCTCGTCACCGGCGACTTCGATCCGACGAGGACGCTCGCGCTCGTCAAGCAGCACTACGGCGCGTGGAAGACGGGCTACACCGCGCCCAAGGTGCCGGCCGAGCCCGCGCAGACGACGCAGCGCCGCATCGACGTCCCCTTCGACGGGCAGACGCTCCCGATGCTCTCGCTCAACTTCAAGGGCGAGGCTTTCAAGCCGACCGACCGCACGTACATGGCGGCGACGATCCTCGGCGAGCTCGCGTTCGGCGAGACGTCGAAGCTGTACAAGAAGCTCGTCCTCGACGAGCAGCGCGTCGACACGCTGTTCGCGGGATTCGACGCGAACCGCGATCCGGGACTCTGGTCGGCGATCGCGCTCGTCAAGGACCCGGCCGACGTCAAGGCCGTCGAGCAGGAGATGTGGGACACGGTCGCCGAGCTGCGGAAGAGCCCCGTCGACGCGAAGAAGCTCGACGCGGTGCGCTCGAACACGAAGTACCGCTTCCTCGCGCACATGACGACCGCGCAGGACTCGGCCGAGGTGCTCGCGCGCTACGTCGCGATCACCGGCGACTGCGTCTGCATCGACCAGATGTTCGACACGCTCGCCTCCGTCACGCCCGAGGACGTGCGCAAGGCGGCGGACACGTGGCTCAAGCCCGAGCGCTGCACGGTCGCGCTGCTGCACACGCGCGAGAAGCCCGGCGCCGCGCCGGCGCAGGCGAAGGACGCCGCGGCGGCAATGGAGCCGGTGGCGCCCGTTTCGCAGGCTCCCGTGCTCCTGCCCGAGCCAGGGGATCCCGAGGTCTCGTTCCGCATCTGGTTCCAGGTCGGCAGCCAGGACGATCCGCCGGGCAAGGAAGGTCTGGCCGCGATCACGGCCGCGATGATCAGCGACGGCGGGACGGAGAAGCTCCCCTACGACCGGATCCTCGAGCAGATGTTCCCGCTCGCGTCGGGCTACTCCGCATCGGTCGACAAGGAGATGACGATCGTCGCCGGCAACGTGCACCGCGACAACGTCGAGCGCTACTACCCCTACTTCGTCGAGGCGATCACGAAGCCCGGTTTCCGCAAGGACGACTTCGAGCGGATCCGCGACCAGATGGTGTCGGAGATCGAGAACGACCTGCGCTTCTCGTCGGACGAGGAGCTCGGCAAGGCGACGCTCTGCGAGAAGGTGTTCGCGGGCACGCCCTACGGGCACCTCGAGCGCGGGACCATCGCGTCGCTGAAGGCGCTCACGCTCGACGACGTGCGGAACTTCTGGAGGACGCACTGGACGCGCGACAACGTCGTGATCGGGCTCGGCGGCGCGTACGCGAAGGAGCTGCCCGCGAAGCTCGCGGGCGACCTCGGACGGCTCGCGGGCGGCAAGCCGATGTCCGCCGCGGCGCCGACGCCCGCCGCGATCCAGGGACGTCACGTCACGCTCGTCGAGAAGGACGGCGCGTCCTCGGCGATCAGCTTCGGCTTCCCGATCGACGTGCACCGCGGGAGCCGCGAGTTCTACGCGCTGTGGATCGCGAACTCGTGGCTCGGCGAGCACCGCAACAGCTCGAGCCACCTCTACCAGGTGATCCGCGAGACGCGCGGGATGAACTACGGCGACTACTCCTACATCGAGGCGTTCCCCCACGGCGGGCAGCGGACGATGCCGCCGACGGGAGTCGGGCGGCGGCAGCAGACGTTCGAGGTGTGGGTGCGGCCGGTGCCGCACGACCAGACTCTGTTCGCGCTGCGCGCGGCGATGCGCGAGGTGGACAAGCTGTGCACGAAGGGGATGACGAAGGAGGACTTCGAGTTCACGAAGAAGTTCCTGAAGGGCTACTGCCTGCACTTCGCCGAGAGCACGGCCGACCGGCTCGGGTACGCGATGGACGACCGCTACTACGGCCTCAAGGACAATCACCTCGCTCTGTTCCGCAAGATGATGGACGAGATCACGCTCGACGAGGTGAACGCCGCGCTCAAGAAGCACATCCAGACGGCGAACCTGCAGATCGCGATCGTGACCGCCGACGCCGCCGCGATGAAGACGAAGATCGCGAACGACGAGGCGAGCCCGATCACGTACCTGAAGGGCGTGACGAACTCACCCGAGATCCAGGCCGAGGACAAGATCATCGAGGCGTTCGCGCTGAAGATCCCCGCCGAGAACATCACGATCGTCCCCGTGACCGAGATGTTCTCCGGCAACGCCACGACCTCGAACGGCCACGGCAACTGGTAGAACGTACGGTGCCAGGCACGCGTTCACGCACCTGGCAGTACGGCTCCCGCGTTACGCCGCGACGAACGGCCAGGTGCGTGAACGCGTGCCTGGCACCGCACGTTCTACGGGGTGCGTGAACTTCCGCGCGGGTCAGTAGGCCGAGTCGAGGACCGTCAGCACGTTGAAGCCGCCGAGTTGCGGTGCTCCGGCCGGATCCACGATGAACGCCTGGAAGTAGCGTCGTTCCGCATCGACTCCCGCGGGCAGGAGCGAGATCGGCAGCGACACGAAGATCTGTCCCGACGGAGGCATCGTTCCCACCTGCTGGATCTCGGGTCGTCTCGTCCCCGCGAGGAGGACGCCGCGCATCGCCGGCAGCGGGATGAACGGCGTTCCCGACGAGGTCATCAGGTACACGGATGAACCCGCGGCTCCCCTGAGGGTCAGGATCACGTTGCCGCCTTCGCGAACGACCGCGGGCGAGGAGAGCTTCAGGCTCGGAACGCCGAAATCGTAGCAGGCGCCTGCGTTCGAGAGCGCGGCGCCGTTCGGCCCGTTCAGGCCGCCGTACCCGTTTCCTCCGTTCCCTCCATACAGCGCGTTGTCGAGCAGCCAAGCCTGGGTTCCCGCGCCGAGAACGAGACCCTCTCCGCCCGCACCACCGAATCCACACGCGTAGTCGTTGCCGATTCCTCCTCCCCCGCCGTTCACGGTCGAGCCCGAGATCGAGATGCCGGCATAGGCGCCATTCGCGAGGACACGGCAAGCGACTCCTCCGTGGCCGCCGGTGCAACCATCGTCGCCGCCGCGGCCGCCGATCACGGCGCAGTCGTAGAGCGAGACTCGCGCGCGGTCGATCTCCAAGCCGTTGCCTCCTGGCTTGCCGTTGTCGCAGCAGCACCAATAGAGCGCGTTGAGAGCATGGCCGCCCCTGATCGTGCAGCGCGCGAAGGCAACTCCTCCCGTGTTGGGGCCGATGCTCGCCGCGGGGTAACCCTGCGCACTCGACGGCAGGTTGCACGTTCCGCCCGGCCCCCCGTCGCCGCCCGCGCCAGTGATCGTGCAATCCTGTATCCGGACTTCTCCCGTGTCGTTGATCGCGATCACCGCGTAGCCGGCCCCGGTCAGGCTCATTCCACCGATGACGGCCGTGCGCGCCGAAGGCAGGTTGATCACGGAGACCAGCCCCGTCACGGAAACATTGGCGCCGGAGTCGGCGACGATAGTGATCCCCTTGCCGTCGATCGTGAAGCCGCTGTACTGGCCGGCCTTGACGAGAAGCGTGTCGCCGTCGACAGCTGCGTTCACCGCGGGCTGGATCGTCGTGAACTGTCCGCCGCCGAAAGCGTTCACGACGATGACGCCGGCTGAAGCGGTCGACGCGAGGGAGGAGACGACGAGCGTCGCGACGAGAGCGAGATCGCGGACCGCGCGAATGGTGTTCATGATCGTCTCCGTTCTCAGTACGCCGAGTCGAGGATCGTCAGCGCGTTGAAGCTCCCGAGCTGGACAGCCCCGTTCGGGTCCACCAGGAACGGCTGGAAGTAGCGCCTCTCCGACTCGACGCCCGCGGGCAGGGGCTGCACGAAGTAGCTCATCTGGTACTGGCCACCTGGCGGCATCGGTCCGAGCCACTGGAAGTCCCAGCGGTTCGCTGCGGTCAGCAGCACGCCGCGCCAGCCCGGCATCGGGAGGAACGGCGACGACGACGACTTCATCAGCCACATCGACGAGCCGGGGGGCCCGTTGAAGGTCAGGTAGACGACCGTGTTCTCGCGCGCGACGCTCGGCATCTGGAGCTTCAGGTGCCCCGGCACGCCGAAGTCGACGTAACCGCCCCCGCTGATCGCCGCGCCGTTTGGACCGTAGGTGTGGTTCGTCCAGTCGTATCCGCCGACGCCGCCGTACGTGGTGCTGAAGAGCAGCCAGGCCTGCGCGCCCGAGAGGACCAGACCGTCTCCTCCTGCGCCTCCGAGCGCGCAGATGTAGTCGTTGCCGATCCCGCCGCCCCCGCCCACGATGTTGGAGCCGGAGAACGAGACGCCCGTGTAGCCAGTGGTCGAGACCGCGCGGCACCCGGTTCCTCCGCGCCCGCCGTGGCAGCCCTGGTCGCCTCCCCGGCCGCCGTACACGGTGCAGTCGAAGAACGCGACCCGGCAGCCGTCGACGTCGATGCCGTTCCCGCCCGCCTCGCCGTTGTCGCAGCAGCACCAGTACACGGCGTTGGTGCAGTTGCCTCCCGAGATCGTGCAGCGCACGAAGACGACGCCCCCCGAACCCGAGACGACGTACGCGCCGGAACGGCCGTGCGGGCTCGTGAGGCTGCAGCTGCTTATGTTGGGATTCCCGTTCGAACCGCGGAGGGCACAGTCCTGCACCCGCACCTCGCCGGAGTTGCCGCTGACGTAGAGCGCGTAGGCATCGCCGAGCAAACCGTTGACGTTCAGCTTGGCGAGGATGACGCTCCGCGACGTCGCGAGCGAGTTCACGATGACGGCCCCGTTGATGTCGACGTTCAGCGCGCCGGGGTCGCCGACTACGGTCAACGTCTTGTCGATGATGCTGAATCCGGCATACGTGCCGCCCTTCACGAGCAGCGTGTCGCCGTCGACGGCGGCATTCACCGCGGGCTGGATGCTCGTGAACTGTCCGCCGCCGGAAGCGTTCACGACGATCACGCCGGCCGAAGCGGACGACGCGAGGAAGGAGAGGGCGAGCGTCGCGACCAGGGCGAGCTCGCGGACCGCGGGAATCGTCTTCATGTTCGTCTCCGTTCTCAGTACGCCGAGTCGAGGACCGTCAGCACGTTGAATCCGCCGAGTTGCGGCGCTCCGGCCGGATCCACGATGTACGACTGGAAATAGCGTCGTTCCGCGTCGACTCCCGCGGGCAGGAGCGAGATCGGCAGCGACACGAAGATCTGTCCCGACGGAGGCATCGTTCCCACCTGCTGGATCTCGGGTCGCCTCGTTCCCGCGAGGAGGACGCCGCGCATCGCGGGCAGCGGGATGAATGGCGTTCCCGGCGAGGTCATCAGGTACACGGATGAACCCGGGGCTCCGCTGAGGGTCAGGATCACGTTGCTGCCTTCGCGAACGACTCCGGGCGAGGAGAGCTTCAGGCTCGGAACGCCGAAGTCGAAGCTCGCGCCCGTTCCGCCGATCGGGGCGCCCGACGGCGCCGGGTGGGGATCGCCGTAGATGTGACCGCCAGAACCGGGATAGAGCAGTGTGTCGAGCACCCAACATTGGCCGCCCGCTGGAACCGTGATCGCGTCGCCCCCATTGCCTCCGCAGCACGGAGCCCAGTCGGTGGCGTCGGCGCCCGACCCGCCCGACGAACTCGATCCGGAAATGCAGAGTGCGGTCGGCACCGCCGGGTAGGGAAAGGAGGTGTCGGGGATGAGCCGGCATCCACGGCCGCCCGCTCCACCCGTCGTCCCGGAGTCTCCGCCATTGCCGCCTCTCAGCGTGCAGTCGTACACCGCGACCATCGAGCGCGTGAATTTGAGTCCCTCTCCTCCCGCCGCGCCCGTGCCGCAGCAACAGGCCCATCCGGCGTCGAAGGTGTCGCCTCCGGTGATCGTGCAATCGTCGAACGCCGTTCCGCCCGGGTTCGCTTCGAGATCGGCACCCGGCCAACCCGCGAGATGGCCGGGCCCGGTGCACGCCAACGCGCCTGGGTCGTAAGGGTCCCCGTGCGCACCGGAGATCGTGCAGTGCTGGATCCGCACCTCTCCCTGGTTGTACATCGTGCGGAGCGCCGGACCGCCGGCACCGATGACGTGCACGCCGTGAAGGAGGAAGGACTGGCTCGAGGTCAGGGAACTCACGGTGACCTGTCCGAACACGCTGACGTTCGCGCCCGCATCGGCGGCGATCGTGAGGCTCTTGGAGAAGATGAACACGGACGCGTACTGACCGGGCTTCACCAGGATGCAATCACCGTCGGAGGCCGCGTCCACGGCCGCCTGAAGGTTCGTGAACTGGCCCCCGCCGGAGATGTTCACGACGATCACGCCGGCCGAGGCGGACGACGCGAGACAGGAGAGAGCGAGCGTCGCAGCGAGAGCGAGGTCGCGAACCGCGGGAATCGTCTTCATGTTCGTCTCCGTTCTCAGTACGCCGAGTCGAGGATCGTCAGCACGCTGAGGTTGCCGAGCTGCACATTTCCGTTCGGGTCCACGAGGAACGTCTGGAAGTAGCGCCTCTCCGCGTCGACTCCCGCGGGCAGGGTAGGAACGAAGTAGTTGATCTGATACTGGCTGCTTCCAGCCGGCATCCGTCCGAGCCACTGGAAGTCCCAACGGTTCGTGTCCGTGAGCAGAACGCCGCGCCAGCCCGGCATCGGCAGGAAAGGCGACGACGACGACTTCATCAGCCACATCGACGAACCGGCCGGCCCGATGAAGGTCAGAGGGATGATCGTGCTCTCGCGCGCGACGCTCGGCATCTGGAGCATCAGGTGAGTCGACACGCCGAAGTCGACGTGCACGCCCGGGCCCGAGATCGCAGCGCCGTAGAGTCCGGTTCCCGGGGCGCCGTACCCCGTTCCCCCGCTCCCGCCCTGGAGCGTGTCGTGGAGGAGCCAGGCCTGCGTTCCGGCGAGCAGAACGAGACCGTGGCCTCCGGCGCCGCCCCCGCCGCACTGGAAGTTGTTGCCGATGCCCCCGTCGCCTCCGTGCAGGGTCGAACCCGAGATCGAGATGCCCGCGTAGCCTCCGCTGCCCTGCGTCTGGACCCGGCAACCGTGGCCGCCCGATCCTCCCAGACAGCCTTGATTGCCACCTCGACCGCCGAACACCAGGCAGTCGAACAGCGCGACGCGGCAATTGCTGACGTCCAGCCCGATCCCGCCCGGCTTGCCGTCGTCGCAGCAGCACCAGTCCAGCGCGTTCGGGGCGTTGCCTCCCGTCATCACGCAGCGGGCGAACACGATTCCTCCCGAGCTCGCCCCGAGAAACGCGGCCGCGCGCCCTTCCGTGTTCCCCGTCAGGGGGCACGTGTTGCCGGGATAACCGTCACCGTTCGCCCCGTAGAGGAAGCAATCCTGGATCCGCACTTCCCCTGAGTTGCTGGCGAGGACGAGCGCGTTTCCCCCGTTCCCGGTGATGATCAACCCGCAGAGTGTGAGGCTGCGCGTCACCGCGAGCAGCTGGACCAAGACCATTCCCTGGACTTGGACGGACGCGCTCGTGTCGGCGACGACGGTCAACGTCTTGTCGGTGATGGTGAAACCGGCGTAGGTGCCGCTCTTCACGAGCAGCGTGTCGCCGTCGACGGCCGCGTTCACCGCGGCCTGGATGCTCGTGAACTGCCCGCCGCCTGCGGCGTTGACGACGATCACGCCGGCCGAAGCGGACGACGCGAGGGAGGAGAGGACGAGCGTCGCGACCAGAGCGAGATCGCGGACCGCGGGAACCGTCTTCATGTTCGTCTCCGTTCTCAGTACGCCGAGTCGAGGACCGTCAGCGCGTTGAAGCTGCCGAGCTGGACGGTTCCGATGGGATCCACCAGGAACGCCTGGAAGTAGCGCCTCTCCGCTGCGACGCCCACGGGCAGGAGCGGTATCGGGTAGCTCGTCTGGAACTGGCCTCCCGCCGGGATCGTTCCGAGCAGCTGGAAGTCCCAGCGGTTCGCCGCCGTCAGCAGCACGCCGCGCCAGCCCGGTGTCGGAACGAACGGAGAGGCGTTCGATGCCATCAGGAACACCAATGAGCCGGCGGGTCCCGTGAAGCTCATCGAGACGCTCGTGTTCTCACGTGCGACGATCGGCATGTAGAAATTCAGATGGCTCGTCACGCCGAAGTCGACGCAGACACCCACGCCGCCGATCGCTGCGCCGTTCGGACCGGGACTCATCAAGGTGGCGCCAGTTCCGCCTTGGAAAGAGCTCGCCAGCCGCCAGCCCTGAACTCCCGCACCCAAGTAGAGACCGTCTCCTCCGGCGCCGCCCCAACCGCAGGCCCAGTCGTTCCCGATCCCCCCGTTCCCGCCGGACAGAGCCGAGCCGGCGATCGAGATGCCGGCGTAGCCCGAGGGCGCGAGGACCCGACAGGCGATTCCGCCCGCGCCTCCCATGCAGCCCTGCTCGGCGCCGCGGCCGCCTGCCAATTGGCAATCGATGAGCGCGACGCGGCAGTCGGTGACCTCGAGGCCGTTTCCTCCGGGCTTGCCGTTGTCGCAGCAACACCAGTAGGCAGCACTCGTCGCAGAGCCTCCCGTGATCATGCAACGCTCGAGCACGATGCCTCCGGAACTCGCGCTGATCATCGCCCCGGGCGCGCCCTGCGCGCCGGGCGGCACGTTGCACGTGCTGCCCCCGGGGAATCCATTTCCTTTCCAGCACAGTGGGATCCGAAGCTTGGAATTCACGTGACTTGAAGTCGCGGC